>Ga0157376_10000021_pt1 | contig 240083 bp, 216 predicted proteins | sample M45metaG_FD_121801 | JGI IMG/M metagenome (GOLD analysis project Ga0157376, IMG submission 121801) | Miscanthus rhizosphere microbial communities from Kellogg Biological Station, Michigan, USA - M4-5 metaG | ecosystem: Host-associated > Plants > Roots > Rhizosphere > Soil | place: USA... | reverse complement strand
TGGTCGCTGATCATCGTCATCTCGCTGAAGTACCTCATCTTCGTCATGCGCGCCGACAACCGCGGCGAAGGCGGCATCCTGGCGCTGATGTCGCTCGCGCGCACGCGCGAGTCGCAGTCGGCGCGCCGCGCCGTCCTCATCGCGCTCGGCCTGTTCGGATCGGCGCTGCTTTACGGCGACGGCATGATCACGCCCGCCATCTCCGTGCTCAGCGCGATCGAAGGGTTGGAAGTAGCTACGCCCGTTTTTTCGCCGTACGTCGTGATCATCACGGTCGTGGTGTTGATCATTCTCTTCGCCGTCCAGCGCGCCGGCACGGCCAGAGTCGGCGCGTTCTTCGGACCGGTGATGCTGGTCTGGTTCGCCGTCATCTCCATCCTCGGCATCCGCTGGATCATGACCGCGCCGCGCGTGCTGCTGGCGATTCTCCCCAATCACGCCGTGCACTTTTTTATCGCCAATCGAATGCACGGCTTTCTCGTCCTCGGCGCCGTTTTTCTCGCGGTGACGGGCGGCGAAGCGCTCTACGCCGACATGGGGCATTTCGGCGCGCAGCCGATCCGCCTGGCGTGGTTCGTGGCCGTCTTCCCTGCCCTGCTGCTCAACTATTTCGGACAAGGCGCACTGCTGCTGCGCGACCAGACCGCCGTACGAAACCCGTTCTTCCACATGGCTCCGAACTGGGCCAAATATCCGCTGGTGATCCTGGCGACCGTCGCCGCGGTCATCGCGTCACAGGCCGTGATCTCCGGAGCCTTTTCCCTGACGCGCCAGGCCGTGCAGCTCGGCTACGTTCCTCGCATCCAGATCCGCCACACCTCGGCGCGCGAAATCGGACAGATCTACATCCCCTCGATCAACTGGCTCCTGATGGTGGCCGCGATCGGACTCGTGCTCGCATTCAAGAGCTCGAGCGCGCTGGCAGCCGCGTACGGCGTTGCGGTGACGGCGACGATGGGCATCACCACGGCGCTGCTGGCAATCGTGGAGCGCGAACGGTGGCATTGGTCGCTCATCGCCATCCTCAGCCTGACCATCCCCGTCCTCATCATCGACATGGCCTTCTTCGGCGCGAACATCATCAAAGTCGAAGAAGGCGGCTGGTTCCCGCTGGTGATCGGCGCGCTCGTTTTCACCGCGATGACGACCTGGGCGCGTGGCCGCCAGATCCTCACCGAACGCCTGAAAGAATCGACGCTCTCCACCGACGACTTACTGCGCGACCTCGCCGGCGGACGCATTCACCGCGTCCCAGGGACCGCGATTTTTCTTTCGCGCCAGGCCATCGGCGTCCCGACGACGCTGCTGCACAATCTGAAACACAACAAGGTCGTCCATCAACGCGTGATCCTGCTCAGCGTGAACGTCGAAGAAGCGCCGCATCTCGCCGACGAGGAGCGCTTCGAGTACCAGGACCTCGGCCAGGGCGTGGCGCGCCTAGTCCTCCGTTTCGGCTTCATGGAGGACCCCGATCTCCCCGCCTACCTCGAACGTCTCGCCCCGCGCCTCGGTCCGATCAGTCCCATGACCACCAGCTACTTCCTCGGCCGCGAGACCCTCATCCCGACCAAGCGTCCCGGCATGGCCCTCTGGCGCGAGAAACTCTTCGCCTCGATGATGCGCAACTCATCGAGCGCCGCGCAGTACTTCTCGTTGCCGACGAACCAGATCATCGAACTCGGCGCGCAGATCGAGATGTAGCAACGCTGCATGCTCGTGATGCGAATCGAAAGAACAACACTCTTTCGCCTCACATCGTTATCCTATTGACATGAGCAGAACGATCGAAGCCGAATACATCGCGGAAGAGAAGGTCCTCAAGCTCACCGAACCGCTTGCCGGCGTGCGTAACCACCAGAAGGTGCGCGTCACTCTCGACGGGGCCGTCGCTCCCGATCGCGGCGACTGGCCCACAGTCAGCGAGGAAGGTGGACGCGACGTGGCACGAGCCGTTCGCGAAGCGTTCGGGAGAGACATTGCAGTTTGAGCGGCTGGCGTTCGACGCGAAACCATGAGAACTCCATCCTCAATGTCTCTATATCAAATCCGAATGGAAGGCTGGAGAGCGCTCACCGAACGCCTGGGCCCATCGGGAGCGATGAGGTTCATGATGCAGTACGACCCCGGCTACGGCGACTACTCGAAGGAGCGCCATGAGCTCTTCGATTCGTTGACGATGGACACTCTGCTTGCTGCGATCGACGAGCGAACACGATCAGATACGGACTCTAAGCACTAGAGACGCAAAGCAACCTACGGCTGAATCCACCCCGCGAAATGCGTGGTCCCGCCGTCGATCTTGATCATCGCAACCGGCTTGATCGGATCGCGGTCCGGTCCCATCGTGATGACGCCGGAGACGCCCTGGTAATTTTTCGTGGCGGCGATCTGATCGCGGATCGCCTTGCGGTCGAGTGAGCCGGCGCGTTTGATGGCATTCGCGAGGACGTACACCGCGTCGTAGCCGAGGGCGGAGTTTGCGTCGGGATTCTTGCCGGAGCGCTTGTTGATTTCGGCCACGAAACGCTTCACGGCCGGATCAGGCGCGCCGACGAAGTAGTGGTCGGAGAAATAGCAGCCGTCGACCGACTTGCCGCCGATCTGAATGACCGTCGGCGAATCCCAGCCGTCGCCGCCCACCATCGGAATGTTGATGCCGAGGTCGCGCGCCTGGATCGCGATCTGTCCAACCTCGGTGTAAAAACCGGGGATGAACAGCACCTGCGGATTGGTGCCCTTGATCGCCGTCAACTGCGGACGGAAATCGCTGTCGCCGCCGGCGTAGCTCTGCTCGGCCAGAATCTTTCCGCCGAGGGTCGTGAACTCCTTGCGGAACACCTCGGCCAAGCCAACCGAATAGTCATTCTTGTTGTCGCGCAGAATCGCCGCCGTCGTCGCGTGCAGATTCGTGCGCACGAACATCGCCAGCGCTTTGCCCTGGTATGGATCGGTGAAGCAGACGCGGAAGATGTAGTCGCCCTTTTTCGTGACGGCGGGATTGGTCGACGACGCGGAGATCATCGGCACCTTCGAGGCCTGGCAGATCGGCGCCGCGGCCAGCGACTGATTCGACGAGTTCTCGCCGAGCACGGCGATGACGTTGTCGTGCGTGATTAGCTTCGTGACGACGGACGCCGCTTCCTCCGCTTTGCCCTGATCGTCTTCGATGATGAGCCGGATCTTTTTGCCGAGGACGCCGCCGTTCTTGTTGATCTCCTCGGCGGCGAGTTTCTCGCCCTGCACCGTGGCCTGACCGAAGGCAGCCTCGGAACCGCTGGTCGCGGCGTAGACGCCGACTGGAATATCGCTCGCGGCGGCGTCAGTTTGTCGTTCGGCACGGGGACGGCAGCTCAGGCCGAGGACCGTCGCAACACACAGAAAAATCGTAATCGTCCGGCTCATGATTCTCATCAGGGCGCGGAGTTTACCAGCGAAAGGATTCACAACTTCATGCAGGCCAACGACATTCGGCGAGGGATCGTCATCGTCTTCAACGGCGATCTTTGCAAGGTGATGGAGTTCAATCACCACACCCCCGGAAACCTCCGCGCCATGGTGCAGGCGAAACTGCGAAACATGCGCACCGGAAACCAGTTCGAGCACCGCTTCCGCTCGCAGGACGAAATCACGCAGGCCTACATCAATCAGCACGAGATGGAGTACCTGTACTCCGACGGCCACGCTCATCACTTCATGAACACGGAGAATTTCGAGCAGGTGGAGATTTCCGAAGAGGATCTCGGCGACTCCGCCGCGTGGCTGAATCCCGGCGTGAAGCTGCAGGTGCAGTTCTACGAGGAGAAGCCGATCGGCATCGAGCTGCCGAAGACGCTGCGCGTGCGCATCGCCGAGACGGAGCCGCAGGTGAAGGGCGCGACGGCGTCCGCATCGTACAAGCCGGCCAAACTCGAGAACGGCGTGACCGTGCTCGTGCCGCCGTTCGTCAACGAAGGCGAAGAGATCATCGTCGACCCGAGCGAGAACCGGTACTTGGAGCGCGCAAAGAAGGAGTAGTTTGCCGTCCGTCCACTTTCTCTGCCCCCAATGCGAACAACGCCTCGGGCGCGATGCTGGCGAAGCGTCGCGCCCTTGTGATTTCTGCGGAGCGGCGAATGAGGTCGTGGCACCGGACGAAAACGCGATCATCGATCGCTGCGCCGCGTGCGGACACGAGCAGCTCTACTTCCAGAAAGATTTCAACCGCAAGACCGGCATCGCGCTAGTCGTCCTCGGATCGATCTTCGTTCCGTGGACGTACGGCCTCTCACTCCTCGGCGTGACGATCCTCGACTACATCGTCTGGCGCATCGTGAAGGACGTGATCGTCTGCTACGAATGCCAGGCGGTGCATCGCGGGTATCCGGCGAATCCGTCGCTCAAGCCGTTCGATCTGGTGATTCATGATCGGCATGTGTATGGTGCTGCGCCTCCCGGAGCGGAGGAAGGTCACGAAAACCTTTGAACCACAAAGACACAAAGGACACGAAGAGATCTCTTTGTGCTCTTTGTGTCTTTGTGGTGAAACGCTTTTAAACCGGCAAGTGCACGATGGCACTTAACCACGCGCCGAGCACTTCGCCGATCACGACCGCCACCACATCAACGTACAGGATTCCCGTCGCCGCCATTGTCGAGCGGATCTTCACCGTTCCCCACACCATTGGATAAAGCAGCAGCGGTCCGGCCAGTCCCCATCCCGCGCGCATCCAGAAGAAGATGCCCTGCCGCACGGCGACCTCGTACCATGCGCCCCCGGCGAGGATGGCGATCGTGACGACGGCGATTTTCAGGATGGTCGCACCGAGCGTGGCGAACGTCAGCCGCTTCAGCGGATCGATGGCCATGCCGCGCACGACCAGGTACCAATGCCCGAGCAGCATCGCCAGCGTGACGCTGCCGAGGATGGCGACGCTGGAGAGCGCGCCGGCGATCGACCAGAGCATCGACGCATGCATCGCATCGCGCCACGCGATCACCGCCGCGATGACGTAGACGATGCCGAGGAGCGCTGCGGGGATTCGGAAGATCAGCCGTTTGGGAAATCGCAGCGTGACGTAAACGATGATCGTCAACACGACCGCCGCGATCTCGAACGGCCGCAATCGCTGGATGTGCGCCAGTTGCGCGCCAAGCGCCAGCGCGCCGGTGGTGATGAGGATCAGCCGGTAAAACTTCACCCCGGCGTTGCGGCGTCCGACGAATGGGAGGAAGAGATACAAACCGGCGGCAAGGTCGATGAGGAAAAGCGCGAGCAGCATTGGCGTGCGGAGTGTAACCGGCACTGAATCTTGCCAAAGCACAGACAGGAGTGCCTGTGCCACACCATCCTGCCGTACTTGCAGGAATGTTGATCAGGGAGAGAGCGCGTGTGGCACAGACACTCTTGTCTGTGCTGGTGAGGCTCGCGAGGGCTTAGAAAACAAACATCACCGCACCACCGTGCTCGCGCGCACGAAACGGAATCCCTCCGCGCGCAGTTTCGGCGCGTCCTCGGTGAGGACCTGGATCGTCGACGGATACATGTGTCCGATGCCGACCGAGACACCGCGCGTGGACGCAGTCTCGGCGAGGCCGGCCAGCTGGCGGCGAATGGAAGCAACATCCTGCACGTCATCGAGAAACACGTTTCGCGACGCGGTCTTCACGCGCATTGTGCGCGCGAGCGCGCCGGCGATCGAGTTGCCGGTGGTCTTCGAATCGATGAAGTACATCCCTTTCGGGAGCGCGCCGAGGACGTCCGTCATCACGCGGCGGTCGGCGGTGGCGCGCGAGCCCATGTGATTGTTCACGCCACGCGCGAAACGGATTGATTCAATGTTCTCGCGCGTGGCCGTGGCGATCTGCGAATCGGACATCGTCGTCAGCACCGCGCCGTCGCCGGGCGAGATGCGGGGAAAACCTTCCGGCTCCATCGGCAGGTGGCAGAGCAGTTCGAATCCGCGGGCGTGCAGCGTCGACGCGAACTCCATCGAGCGCTTGCCGTTCGGCAGCACGGCGAAATTCACGTTCGGATCGATCGTCATGGCCGAGTCGAGCGGCTGATGGTCGAAGCCGACGTCGTCGAGGATCAGGACGATGTCGCCGCGATGCGCCGGAGTCCCGAGCACCGACGCCTCGGAATGCGGCGCGCGGTGCAGCAGCGAGAGCGCGTTGTGGAGGAAACTCCAGGCGAAAAAGAGGACGATGCCGCCGACGGGGATGAGCATCAGGAGGGCGACCGTCTTGAACGAGCCCGTTCGCCGCGTCAAACCGCGCTTTCCCTCCCGCCCCGGCATACCGTTGCACAGTATCGCACACCTGTGTTAACGTCCGGCTTCCCACCGAGACCGCCTTCCTGCGCGGTTGCCTCTCCGTCTTTCCCGCACCACGCAAAATTGCTATGAAACGTTTCATTGTTTGCGTGTTTCTCGTTGTGATCTCCCAGTCATTGATGGCCGCCAATCCGATGGCGCGCTTTTCCAAAGTGATCGACAGCCGCACGATCGTCGTCGAACGCATCGGCGGCAACACAGAAGTCATTCATCTGGCTAACGTGGCGATTCCGGCCGAGGATGAGCAGGCCGTGCGCGATTACCTCGCCGAGAAGTTGGCCGGCGCGTATGTGTACGTCGAGAACGGCAACGTCTACCGCTCGCCCGATGCGCTCTTCATCAATCGCGAGCTCGCGTACGGCGCGTATGCGTCCTCTGGTGTGAAGATGCGTGTGTTCGGCACGAGCGATCCCGGACCGCGGCCACAGAAATCGGCGGCGCCGGTGCGCGCGCCGATGCAGGTGCCGAAGCCGGCGCATCACTCGCGGCGAAAATAGGAATCGCGGTTTCCATCCCGCTCCACATCGTGTCCAACGGCTCGATATGGAGGAAAACATCATGCGAAATCGACAGATCCGATCCGCGCTCGATGGAGTTGTGCTCATCCTGTCCGCGGTTCTATTCACACTTTTGGCGCTCGTCTCGTGCAAGAGCGAGATGAAGCCGGATACCGCTGCGCTCGCGCCGCCGCCGCTCGGCCGCAATGCGCCGAAACCGACCGAGATGCCGCCTTCCGCGATGGCGCCACCGCCTCTGCAGGCAGGCGCTGCCAAAGCGGTCTACGGCGGCGTCGAAGGCGGAGTGGTGGGCGGCATCGCCGGCGGCATGATCGGGACCAGTCCCGCACCGATGGCGATTGATGCCGCTCAATCGAACTTCAACACCGAGGAGTACGGACGGATCGTCGAGAACGAGTTCCTCTCAGTCGCTGAGAATCCGCTCTCCACATTTTCCGTCGACGTCGATCGCGCCGCGTACAGCAACATCCGCCGCTTCCTGCGCGACGGGCAGCGCCCGCCGCGCGACGCCGTGCGCATCGAGGAGATGGTCAACTACTTTACCTACGACTATCCCGATCCGTCCGGAGCGCAGCCGTTCTCGGTAACGACCGAGGTGGCGTCGTGTCCGTGGAACGAGCGCCATCGCGTGCTGCTGGTTGGACTGCAGGGACGGCGCATGAAGACCGCCGACTTGCCGGCGAACAATCTCACGTTCCTCATCGACGTCTCCGGCTCGATGATGTCGCCTGACAAGCTGCCGCTGGTGAAGGAAGGGCTGGAGCTGCTCGTGAATCAGCTGCGGCCGAAGGATCGCGTGGCCATCGTCGTCTACGCCGGCAACGCGGGGCTCGTGCTGCCGTCGACGCCCGGCTCCGACAAGGGGACGATTCTCTCCGCCATCCAGTCGCTCGAAGCGGGCGGCTCCACTGCCGGCGGCGCGGGAATCAAGCTCGCGTACGAGGTGGCGAAAGACAACTTCATCGACGGCGGCAACAACCGCGTCATCCTGGCCACCGACGGCGACTTCAACGTCGGCGCGTCGAGCGACGGCGAGCTGGAACAGCTCATCGAATCGAAACGCAAAGACCGCATTTTCCTCACCGTCCTCGGATTCGGCACCGGCAACATCAAGGATTCGAAGATGGAGTTGCTCGCCGACAAGGGCAACGGCAACTACGCGTACGTCGACAGTCTTTCCGAGGCGCGCAAGGTGTTGGTGTCGGAGATGGGTGCGACGCTCTTCACGATCGCGAAGGACGTGAAGCTGCAGATCGAATTCAATCCGGCGAAGGTGGCGTCGTATCGCTTGATCGGTTACGAGAATCGCCTGCTGCGCATGGAAGACTTCAACAACGACGCGAAGGACGCGGGCGACATCGGCGCCGGACATTCGGTCACCGCGCTGTATGAGCTGGTGATGCCGGGCGATGACGCCGGCACCGCGAGCGTCGATCCGCTGAAGTACCAGACCACCAAAGTCACCGCGGCGTCGCCGGAGCTGCTTACGCTCAAGCTGCGGTACAAGGAACCCGAGGGCGATACGTCGAAGCTGTTGACGTACACGGTCAGCGACAACCACGCGGACGTGACCGCGGCGTCCGACAACCTGCGCTTCGCGTCAGCCGTCGCGGAGCTCGGCATGCTCCTGCGCGATTCGAAGTTCAAAGGCGACGCGACCTACGACGAGGTCCGCATGCTCGCGCACAAATCGCTCGGCCGCGATTTCGAAGGCTACCGCCACGACTTCCTGACGATGATCAGCGACGCACAGAATCTGCCGCACGAGACGGTGGCGACGAACCGGTAGTTCGAAAGGGGCTGTCGGGTGTCGGCTGTCGGCTGTCGGGAAATCAAAATCCCGGCAGCCGGCTCTCGCGCCCGACACCCGAGAGCCGACAGCCGGTCTCATCGCCGCCGCCACAGCTTGTTCGGTTGCCCCATTTCCCACGGCTTGTACGCGAGCACGAAGTCGATGCGGCGGCCCAGCGACGGATGCGAATACCGCCACCATTCGATGAACCTCGGCGGCCTCGGATCCGCTTTCGAATCCTCGGCGAATTTCACGAAGGAGCTGGCCATCGCCTCGTTCAGGTGCGTCAACTCCAGTCCGAAAACGTCCGCCTGATGTTCCACATGACGCGAATAGCCGGAGTAAACCGGCGAAAGCAAAAACGCGAGGATGCTGCTGACAGCGAGCAGCCACGGAATCGCAGCCGGATCGGCGCGGCCGTCAATCCTCCAACCCGCGCCCCAACGCGCCAGTCCCCATTCGAAGAGACGCTGCGCGATGAAGAAACCGAAAAAGGTGATGGCGATGGTGAAGGCGATTCCCTTCCAGAGGTGCTTGAGAACGTAGTGGCCCATCTCGTGGCCCATCACCGCGAGGATTTCATCGCGATCGAGTTTGGCGAGGAGCGTGTCCCACATGACAATGCGCGCCGACGGACCGATGCCGGTGACGTAGGCGTTCATCTCTTTGGTCTGCTTCGATTTGTCGACCTCGTAGACGCGTTTGTTTTCGATGCCGGCGCGCGACGCTTCTTCGAGCAACGCCTGTCTCAGCGACGCGTCGCGAAGCGGCTGGAAGTTGTTGAAGAGCGGATCGATGATCAGCGGTTGCGCCAGGACGCCGAGGATGATCAGCGGAATCGATCCGATCCAGAGCGCGAGCCACCAGCGGCGGATGCGGCGGATGAGAATCAGCGCCACCGCGGCGATCGGCGCGAAGATGACGAGGTTGACGGCGAGCGCTTTGCCGAAGTCGCCCATCCACGCGGCAAGACTCTGGTTCGTGAGGTCGAACTGATGCGGAACGATGAAGCCGCCGTAGAGATCGAGCGGAAACGTGAGGATCGCCGTCGCGAGCGAGAGCAGGACGAAGTACAGCATCGCCGCGACGAACGGCCAGCGCACGTGCCGCGACGCGAACGCGCGCATGTGTGCCGACCAACCGGTGCCGAGGATGAGAACGAGGACGCCGATGCCGTAGACGAAATCGACGAAGTAGAGGACGTCGTAGATCCGGCTGTGGCGGATCATTTCGGGGGTTACGTTGACTTCGAAGTGGCGTTTCGCGGGCGGTTGCGCATCGCGCTTCGGCTGCGCGGAAACGGCTACAGAAATGACGATTGCGGTGAGCAGCATCCAGTTGCGCATCGCAGCTATCATCGCACGCACCATGACCTTCGAAATCCGTGAAGCGAATGAATCCGATGTCCCGCAGATCCAGCAGTTCATCCGCGCGCTGGCCGACTACGAAAAGCTGGCGCATCTTGTGGTGGCGACCGAGGAGCAGTTGCAGGCGACGCTCTTCGGCAACCCGCGATACGCCGAGGTGATCATCGCGGAGGAGGACGGAACGGCGGTCGGCTTCGCGCTCTTCTTTCACAACTACTCGACGTTCCTCGCGCAGCCGGGCATCTATCTCGAGGACCTCTTCGTGAAGCCGGAGTATCGCGGACGCGGCTACGGCAAAGCGCTGCTGGCGCGTCTGGCGCAGATCGCGATCGAACGAAAGTGCGGGCGCGTGGATTGGGCCGTCCTCGACTGGAATGAGCCGTCGATCCTGTTCTACGAATCGCTCGGCGCGCGCAAGATGGACGAGTGGCATACGTTCCGTTTGACGGGGCCGGCTCTGGATCGTTTGGCGAAAACCGTTTGAACCACAGAGGCACAGAGGTGAAGCGCTTACGACCGCAGCGCTTCGACGGGCTGCATCCTCGATGCGGTGATCGACGGATACAACCCCGCCAGCAATCCCATCGAAACCGCGAAGCCGCTGGCGACCGACAAGCCGAAGAGCGAAACCGGCAGGCCGGCGGGGAAGAAGCCGGAGATGAGCTTGACCATGCCGATGCCGAGAAGTACGCCGATGGTGGCGCCGACGACGGAGAGCGTGACCGCTTCGATCAGGAACTGCATGAAGATCTCGCCGTCGCCCGCGCCGATCGATTTGCGCAGTCCGATTTCGAAGAGACGCTCGGAGATCGAAATCTTCAGCACCGAGAAGATGCCGACGCCGCCGATGAGCAGCGAGATGCCGGCGATCGAGAAGAAGACGATGCGCCAGTTGCGCAGGATGCGCACGATGTTGCCGCGCTCCTTGAGAATTTCCTTGCCGACGTTCTCGACGCGCACGTCGTGGATGTTGTTGTGCGCGTGGGCCACGATCCCGGCTGCTTCGTCCTCGGCGTCGATGCTCTTCTCCGGATCGTCGGCCTTGGCCAGCATGTACGAGATCGCGTTCGCGCGGCCGAACATGTCCTGGTAGACGGTGAACGGGATGTAGACGCCGCCGGTCTCCTTGCGCATGTCATCGTCGTTGACGAACTGCATGTTGAACTTCGTGCCGACGCCGATGACGGTGAGGCGGCGTCCGCCGACGCTGACCTGCTGGCCGACCGCCTCGTCGCCACCGAAGAGTTGTTCTTTCAATTTGAATCCGAGGATGCAGACCGGCTTTTTTGAGTCGACGTCGCTCTCGCCGAGGAAACGTCCGGCGCTGGTCTTGCGCCCCTTGATGGCCACGAACGCGGGAGTAATGCCGTAGACGTCGATGCGGCGCGTGACGCGTCCGGCGGTAACGACCGCGCGCGTTTCGCCGACCGGGCCGATCGACGTAATCAGGCTGCTGCCTTCGAAGTACTTCTGATCCTCGACGCGCAGGCCGTGCGAGAGATGCGCCTTGGCGCGCTCCACCGCGTCGGACGGTTTGCGTTGCGACATCACGAGGACGCCGTCCATCCCGAGGTCTTCCATCCCGCTCCACACCGCGCGTCCGACGCCGTCGAGCACCGACATCACCACCACGATCGCCAGCGTGCCGAGGATGACGCCGATGAGCGTGAAGAACGAGCGGAGGGGATGCCCCTTCACTTCTTCGAGACTGGTGCGGACGGATTCGAGGAGTTGCATTATTCCGCCCTCAACGCTTCGATCGGATTCAGACGCGACGCACGGATGGCCGGGTACATTCCGAAGACGAGTCCCGTGCCGGCAGCGAAGACGATGGCCCAGACCGCGGTGCCGACGGTGATCTCGGCGGGATCGCGGGTCAGGGCGGCGATGCCCTGGCAGAAGAACTTGCCGACGACGATGCCGAGGAATCCGCCGACGATGGAGACGAGGATCGTTTCGGAGAGGAACTGGAAAAAGATCTGCGCGGGCGACGCGCCGACTGCTTTGCGCGTGCCCACTTCGCGCACGCGCTCGTTGAACGACGCCAGTTGGATGTTCATGACCACGATGCCGCCGACGAGGAGCGAGATGATCCCGCAGATCATGAAGGTCATGTCGTACATCTTGTTGTTCTGTTCGTTGCGGCGGAGGTTGGCCACGCGCGAGAAGACCTCGTAATCCTTCGTGCCGTGCTCGCGCAACAGGATGGATTTGATCTCATCGACCGCTTCCTGATTGCGCTTCACGTCCTTCATGCGCACGTGCATGAAGCTCACTTTGCCGCGCTCGAGTGGCTCTCCCTTGCGCGTCACGAACGTCGTCAGCGGGATGTAGATCTGCCGGTTCAGCCAGCGCATCACGTTGCGCTTGTGGTCGAAGCTGAAGTACTTCTCCTCCATCACACCGACCACGAGATAACCGGTGCCGTTGATGGACATGGTCTTGCCGATCGGATCGTCGCTGCCGAAAAACTCCTGCGCGCGCTCCGTGCCGAGGACGACCACGCGCGCGGCGGTGGCGAGATCGTTGTCGGTGATGAATCGTCCTGAGCCGGCCCGGAAATCGTTCATCGGCGAGTAGGCCGGCGTGACGCCCATGATGCTGCGCGGCTTCTCGATATCCCGATAACGCAGAGTCATGTTCTCGTTGGCCACGGGCGAGACGAGATCAATCTCTTTGCCGTCTCGCTTCAACGCGAGCGCGTCGTGATACGTGAGGCCTTTCGACGCCAGCGCTTTCGCATCCAGCGTGACCTTGCCCGTCGGCTTGTCGAAAACGGAGATCTTCTGGATGCCGCCGGAGATTTTGTAGTAGTTCATCGCCGCCGACTTGCCGGCGACGGAGAGCGAGAACGTGGCCACGATCGAGCCCGCGCCGAGGATGATCCCGACGAGTTGCAGCATCGTGCGGCCGAAATGGTCCTTGATGTCGCGGATGCCGTCGAGGATGGATTCGAGAAGGATCATGGTCTTCGCTTTGCTCGCGAGTGTCGGGTGTAGGAAATACGTACTCCGACTCCCTACTCCCCACTCCCCTCTTCGACGATTTCTCCATCCACCAGCGTGATCCTTCGCTGCGTCCGGCCGGCGATGGCGGGATCGTGCGTGACCAGGACGATGGTCTCATCGTGTGCGGCCAGCTCTTCGAAGATGGCGATGATGTCGGAGCCGGTCTTCTGATCGAGGTTGCCGGTCGGCTCGTCCGCGAGGATCAGCGATGGATCATTGACCAGCGCGCGGGCGATGGCCACGCGTTGGCGCTGGCCGCCGGAGAGCTCGTTCGGACGATGCTTGGCGCGCTTCTCCAGGCCGACGCGCTGCAGCGCTTTGAAGGCGCGCTCGCGGCGCTCGTCGCGTCCGACGCCGGCGTAGAGCAGCGGCAGCTCGACGTTCTTGAGGATCGACGCACGCGGCAGCAGGTTGAAGGTCTGGAAAACGAATCCGATCTTCTGATTGCGGACGCGGGCCAGCGCGCGCGCCGACATCTCGGCGACGTCCTCGCCGTCCAGCCAGTACTTGCCGGTGGTCGGCGTGTCGAGGCATCCGAGGATATGCATCAGTGTGGACTTGCCGGAGCCGGATGGGCCGATGATGGCCACGAACTCACCCTTCTCGATGGCGACGTCGACGCCGCGCAACGCCTGCACCGCGTTCTCGCCGGAGTCGTAGATCTTGGTGATCTCGTCGAGCTGGATGAGAGCTTTGCGTGTTGCCGTCTGCGGCTCTTCGTATTGGAGTAGTGCGCTCATTCTTGCCTCGGGCTGTCGGCTGTCGGGATGGATGCAATGGCCGCCGGCTGCAGCTCCTGACACCCGAGAGCCGACAGCCGACAGCCTTTTGCTAATCGTCGTTGTCTTCCTTCTTCTTATCCGCAGGCAGCGTCGGATCTTCGAGCGCCACTTCCTCGCCCGCCTTCAGGCCCGACACCACCTCGACACGCGAGTTGTCGGAGAGGCCGGTGACGATGGTCCGCTTGTCGAAGAACTTCTTCCAGCCGTCCTTGTCGGGCGCCTGCCCTTCCTTCTTCACGTCCTTGGGGGGGACGGTGTTCGGGTCGAGCTTCTTCTTCACGAACACCAGCTCCCCGCCGTCGCGCTGGAAGACCGACTCGACCGGAACGGTGAGTACTTTGTCTTTCCGCTCGCCGTTCACTTCGATGTTCGCGGTCATGCCCGAGCGCAGCTCGCGGCCCTGCGCGTCGAGACGGATCTCGACGTCGAATACGCGCACTTTGTCGTCGACGCGCACGGCCGGCGCGATGCGGTCGATGCGGCCGGCGAAGGAGATCTTCGGATAGGCATCGAGCGAGACCTTGACCGGCATGCCGACTTTGATCTTGCCGATGTCGACTTCGTTCACGCCCGCTTTGACGATCATCTTCGAGACGTCTGCGACGCTGAAGAGCACCGTGCCGGCGTTGAACGACGACACGCCGCTGGTGATCGACTCGCCGATCTCGACGTTCTTGGTCAGCACCACTCCGTCCATCGGCGCGACGACGTTCGATCCCTGGAACTTGTTCGCCGCCTGCGCAATGGGGATGCCGCTGCGCTCGACGATGTTGTACTTCTCCTCGGTCTTCTCGTACTCCTGCTTGGCCGCCAGATACTCAGCCTCGGAATCGCGATTCTGTTTGCCGGCCAGAAGACCGGATTCGAAGAGGCTGTGATCCGATTCGTAGTTTTTCTTGGCCTGGTCATAGCGGATCTTCGACGCGGTCAGCGCGTTCTTGACGTCGGCGATCGACTGCGCCTGGTTGAGATCGGGCTCGATGCGGGCCAGCGTCTCGCCGCGCTTCACCTGATCGCCGTCACGATGCAGGATCTCGACGACCTTGCCCGACACGACACTCTTGACGTCGACCTTGACCTCGGGCTGCACGTTACCGACCTCGGTGACCTTCACCTGGATGTCGGCGACTTCGGCCTTGCCGACTTTCACCGGCAGCTTGGCCTCCGGCTTCTTGCCGGTCGCCTTCATGGCCACGAACGTGATGACGATCGCGACCGCCAGGACGATGATCGACCAGACCGCAAGTTTCTTTTTGCGCTTCCCGCTCATAGGACGCTCCTCGATTCGTTGCTGCCAGCATTAACGTTCGAGGAGGGCGAAGGTTTCAGGACGTGACAGAGGCGGCGACGTAGACATCATCTTCGTGGTTCTGACGCACGGCCGTATTCGGATGGATCACGACGTGGCCCGGTACGCCGTCGATGAAGATGCCGCCGCCGGCGGACGAGAAAGATCTCCACGAGCGGAATGATATGTGGACCGCCTCCGAATGACGGCGGCGGTCCACGCGAATCTTCCTACTGCGTGATCACCAGCTCCACGCGCCGGTTCTGCTGACGTCCGGCGGCGGTTTTGTTCGTGGCGATCGGTGACTCTTCGCCCTTGCCGTCGGCGGTGATGTGATCGCTCGAGATGCCGGCGGAGACGAGGTAGTCGCGCACGGCGTTGGCGCGCTTCTCCGACAGCGTCTGATTTGTGGCCGTGCTGCCGACGTTGTCGGTGTGGCCTTCCACGGCGATCTTCAGCGACGGATCGGTCTGCAACTGCTTGGCGATCTTCGACAGCGTCGATTTCGCGCCCGGCTTCAGCGCGGTCTTGCCGGTGTCGAAGAGGATGCCGCCGTTGAGCGTGACGATGAGTCCGCGCTGTTCGGTGCGCGTCGTTGCGATTCGCGAGAGCTCGTTCTGAATCCGCAGGCGGCGCGTCTCGGCGTCGCTGGCCGCGAGCTGGCGGCGCGTTTCTTCGAGCTGCGCCTGCGCCGACTGCGCCGCGGCCTGGGCCTCCTGCGCCTGGGCGTTGGCTTGTTCCGCTTGCGCGTGCGCTTGCTGCGCTGCCGCCTGCGCGGCCTGCGCCTGCTGCGCGGCGCTCTCCGCCTGCGCCCTCAGCGCCGCCGCCTCGGCATCCGCCTGTTGACGGCGCGCCTGCGCCGCGGCGATTGCTTCCTGCTCCTGTTTGTCGCGCTGCGCGCGTGCAGCCGCTTCCGTCTCCAGCGACTGCCGCAGCGTATCGAGCTGCTGCTGCCGCGCGAGGATGTCGGCCTGCCGCTGCGCGAGAACGTCCGCGCTCAGATTTCCCGTCTGTTGCGCGGCGGTGAGGTCGCTGCGCAGACGCGCGATCTCGGCCTGCATCGCCTCGGCATTGGCGCGCTCGCGCTCCTGAATCGTACGCAGCGCGAGCTGCTGATCCTCGATCTGCCGGCGCATCGCATCGACGTCCGAGGGAGCTGCCGTGGTGATGGTGGTCGTGTACTTGCCGTACGCCTCTTCGAGTTTCTGCTCGGCGGCGAGACGCGCCTGCCGGTCGGCTTCGATCTGCGCTTGTGCAGCGCGGCGGTTTTCGTCGATCTGCTGCCGCAACCGTTCCAATTCGGCGGACTGCGCGGCTCGATTCGACTGCTCGTTGGCCAACTGCTGCTGCAGTTCGATGGCGCGGCGTTCCGCGATTTCCCGCTGCGCGCGATCGGCGGCGGCCTGACGTTCACTCGCCGCCTGCGCGAGCCGCGTGCGGTCGAGCTGCAATCCGGGCATGACCTTGTTCGATTGCGCGAGCCGCGCGAGATAGAACGCGCGCCGGCCGATCATCTCCGCGCGATACGCCAGATGGTCGGCCGGATCGCTGTTCGTCGATCCTTTCGATACCCGCTTCGCACTTTCGATGTAGCCCTCGGCGATCTTGATCTCGTTGTCGGGCACCGTGTCGAGCGCGCCGGCGACCCTGGCCTGATCGACGGCATACTGCGCCGTCGCGATGCGGTCCTTCGTCGTCGCGCCGTGATTGATCGGAATCGTCGGCGACTCTTCGGCGAGCAGAGTCACGTTCGACGTTCCGCCGAAGCGTCCGATGTCGCTCTGCAGTCCGTGGATGGCCGCGTTGGTGCTGAGCCAGCGCGCTTTCGCAGCCGCTGCCTGCGCCGCAACCGTCGCTTCGATGGCGCGCATGTGCGCCTCGTTCCGCAGCGATTCCTTGCTGGCGTTCCAATTTTCCTGCGCGAACCGCGCGCGATAGGCGGCGTCGTCGTACAGCGTCTTCGCGAACGCTCCCGCGCCCGCCATATCCGCCGCCGCGAGCGCCTGTTGTGCGCGGTCCAGATCGGTCGTCTGCGCCGACAGAGACGCAGCGACCAGCATGCCGAGCACTGCCGTTTTGAATGCGTACATTGGTCCTCCTTACTGCCGGAGGCCAGTGCAAGGGCGGTGCGCATTACACAGACAAGAGTGTCTGTGCCACATCAGCCGCCTAAATACGCCTTCTTGATGCGATCGCTCGACAGGAGCGCTTTCGTGTCGTCCGTCAGCACGATGCGGCCGGTTTCCATCACGTAGCCGCGGTGCGCGGTGACGAGGGCCATGTGGGCATTCTGTTCGACGAGCAGGATGGTCGTTCCCTCGGCATTGATCTCCTTGATGACGCGGAAAATCGTCTGCACCATCTGCGGCGCGAGTCCGAGTGATGGCTCGTCGAGCAGAAGCACCTGCGGCTTCGACATCAGCGCGCGAGAGATGGCCAGCATCTGCTGCTCGCCGCCGGAAAGTGTTCCCGCGCTCTGCTTGATGCGCTCTTTGAGAACGGGGAAGAGCGTGAAGATCCGCTCGTATTCGCTTTGCTTGATCTTGTCTTTGCGCAGGTACGCGCCGAGCTCCAGGTTGTCGTTGACGGTGAGGTTCGCGAAAATCCCGCGCCCCTCGGGAACGTGCGAAACGCCCATCGCCGTGATCACGTGCGGCTTGATGCCGGTGATCGCGCGGCCGTCGTACGTCACCTCGCCTGTGCGCGGCTTGAGCAGTCCGGAGATCGTGCGCAGCGTGGTCGTCTTGCCGGCGCCGTTCGCGCCGATCAGCGTGACGATCTCGCCTCTGTTCACGGACAGATCGATGCCGCGCAGCGCCGGGATGTTGCCGTACGCCACTTCGAGATTGCTGACGCTGAGGAGCGACGTCATACGCCGGCCACCTCCGCCGGTTCGCCGAGGTATGCCTCGATGACAACGGGATTCGCGCGGACCTCCTCGGGCGTTCCCTGCGCGATCGTCTTGCCGAAGCTGAGGACGATGATCCGTTCGCAGATGCCCATCACCAATTCCATGTTGTGCTCGATGAGCAGGATGGCGATGTCGAAGCGGTCGCGAATGGCGTGGATCGTTTCCATCAGATCGAGCGTCTCGCGGTCGTTTAACCCCGCGGCCGGCTCGTCGAGCAGCAGCAGCTTCGGACGCGCCGCAAGTGCGCGCGCGATTTCCAGACGCCGCTGATCGCCGTACGGAAGGTTCTTCGCGTAGTACTCGGCGCGCGACTCGAGTCCGAAGATCTTCAGCAAGTCGACCGCGTCAACTTCCGCTGCCTCCTCGGCAGCATGAAAGCGATTCGTGTGCAGAACCGCCGAGGTGCCCGAGTATTTGTAGTGGATATGGCCGCCGATCTTCACGTTGTCGAGCACCGACAGCTCTTTGAAGAGCCGGATGTTCTGGAACGTGCGCGCCACGCCGAGGGCGGTGATCTGGTACGGCTTGAACTCGTGCGTCGAGACGCCGCCGACGTGAATCTGCCCCTCGGTCGGTTTGTAAACGCCGGTCAGCATGTTGAAGACGGTGGTCTTGCCGGCGCCGTTCGGACCGATCAGGCCAACCAGCTCGTGCGGCTGAATGGCGAGATTGAAATGCGACACCGCCGTCAGCCCGCCGAAGCGGATCGTCACGTCTTGCGCATCGAGCAGAGCGTTTCCGTTAGCCATCACGAAACCGGAGCGGAGCCTTCGTCAGTTTTGTTTGGTGCCGAATCTTTGCGGCGGCGCAGCACCTGCCACAACTCGCGGCGACCGAGCAATCCCTGCGGGCGCGTCAACATCAGCACGATGAGCATGATCGAGTAGATGACCATGCGCGGATCGCGGCCGCCCGGCATGTAGTCCTTCACCGACCGCAATCCCTCGGGGAGGAACGTGAGAATGATCGCGGCGACGACCGAGCCGCTGATCGATCCGAGTCCGCCGAGAACGACCATGGCCACGACTTCGAACGACTTCACGAACATGAACATCTGCGGATTGAGATACATCATGTAGTGCGCGTACAACCCGCCTGCCACTCCGGCGAGGAATGAGCCGATGACGAACGCCTTGACCTTGTAGCGCGTGGTGTCGACGCCCATGGCCTCGGCGGCGATCTGATCTTCGCGCACGGCCAGAAACGCGCGGCCGACGGATGACTGCACGAGCCGCCACGAAATCACGATCGTCAGTCCGGCCACCAGAAAGACCCAGAAGAAGTTGCTCCAGTGCGGGATGCCGCTGAAGCCGCGCGCCGCGCCGATCTTGTCGATGTTGAGGATGAGCACGCGGATGATTTCGCCGAATCCGAGCGTGACGATGGCCAGATAGTCGCCGCGCAACCGCAGCGACGGAAGTCCAACCACGTATCCAGCCAGCGCCGCCAGCAGTCCGCCGCAGAGCACCGCGACGACGAGATACACGTTCTGCATCAACCACTGCTCCGTCCCCTCGGGCATTTTCTCGAGGCGCGGAGCGAAGTGGTAGAAGGTCAGATAGGCGGAAAAATATGCGCCGACGGCCATGAATCCGGCGTGGCCGAGCGAGAACTGCCCGGCATGCCCGTTGATAATGTTCAACGACACCGCCAGCGTGATGTTGATCCCCATGATCACGAGGATGCGGTTGTAGTACGCGATGCCGGCGATGGGGATGGCCTCGAGTCCGTACGCAAGTCCGATCAGGACCGCAACGAAGAGGGCCAGCCAGAGGAAGTCTCTAATCCACCAGGGAAGCGATTTCGTCACGCCTTGCCCCCGGGGACCAATGTTGAATGTTCAATGTTGAATGTTGAATGTTGAATGAACGGTGGCCGAGCGCAGCCACATTCAACATTCAACATTGAACATTCAACATTCAACATTTGGCTTCTCAAACTCAAACCTTCTCCGCCTGATACTTGCCGAACAATCCGGACGGCCGGAACAGCAGGATCGCGATCAGGATGATGAAGGCGATGGCATCGCGGTAGTTCGAGAACTGGCTGCCGCCGACAAACGATTCGATAATGCCGATGATCAAGCCGCCCACCACCGCGCCCGGTACGTTGCCGATGCCGCCGAGGACGGCGGCGATGAACGCTTTCAGTCCGGGCATGATGCCCATCAGCGGATCGATCTTCGGATACGAGAGGCCGTAGAGAATCCCGGCCACTGCCGCGAGCACCGAACCGATGATGAACGTCATCGAGATTACGCGGTCGGTGGGGATCCCCATCAGCGAGGCCGTCTCGAAGTTGTACGAAACCGCGCGCATGGCTCGGCCGAACTTCGTGCCGTAGATGATGTACTGCAGCAAGGCCATGAAGATCACGGCCACGACCAGAACGATGACCTGGTAATTGGTCGTGGTCACGCCGGCGAAGTTGATGAGGTGCTTCTCGACGAGCGTGGGGAAGAATTTCGGATCGGCGCCGAAAACGAACTGGCCGCCGTATTCGAGCAGAAACGACACACCGATCGCCGTGATCAACGATGCGATCCTCGGCGCGTTGCGCAGCGGCCGATAGGCGATGCGTTCGTTGAGGAAGCCGAACAGTCCGCAGACCACCATCGCGGTCAGCATCACCAGCCCGGCGTAGCCCCAGCCGAGCGCGCCGCCATTGGTCTGCATATGCCGAGCAGCGTATCCGCCGGCGTAGAAGCCGACGAACGATCCGAGCATGAAGACGTCGCCGTGGGCGAAGTTGATCAGCTTCAGGATGCCGTAAACCATCGTGTAGCCGAGGGCGATCAGCGCGTAAATCGCGCCGACGGCAATCCCGTTCAGCAGATTCTGGAGGATCTCCTGCATTCAAAGGCCCTTACGCAAAAAAAGGTCCGGCGAACGCTAACCGCCGGACCCCTTCCTGTAAAGACAAAGTTTCGTGTCAACCCGTGGTCGTGGTCGACGTGGCCTTCGCGGCCGGCGCGGTGGACGTCGGCGGAGCCGGCGCCGGCGCGTTGTTCATTTCGACCTTCCCGCCTTTGGCCGGATCGATGGTGGCCTTCAACGTGAGCTGGCCGTTCTTGATCTCCTCGATGACGAGCTTCTTGCCGGTGGCGTTGCGGTTCGCGTCGATGTTGATCGTGCCGGTAACGCCGACCAGTCCCTTGGTCTGGCCGATGGCGTCGCGGATCGACGGGCCGTCGAGCTTCGCCGCGCGCTTCATGGCGTCGGCCAGCGTCTTCATGGCGTCATAGCCGAGGGCGGCCAGGGCGTCGGGGATCTGTCCGTAGCGCTCTTTGTACTTCTGCACGAAGCTGCTGACGACCGGCGAGGGGTCGGCGTAGAAGTAATGGTTCGTGTAGAAGCAGCCTTCGAGCGCCTTGCCGCCGATCTCGATCAGCTTAGGCGACTCCCATCCGTCACCGCCGAGGAGCGGCGCCGTGATGCCGAGGTCGCGGGCCTGGATGGCGATCTGACCGATGTCGGTGTAGTAGCCGGGAACGTACAGGATGGACGGGTTGGTGGCCTTGATGGCAGTGAGCTGCGAGCGGAAGTCGCTGTCGCCGTTCGCATAGCTCTGCGTCCCGACGATCGTGCCGCCGAGCGTGGCCAGCTTCGCGCTGAACACCTTGGCCAGCCCCTGCGAGTAGTCGCTCTTGACGTCGGTGAGCATAGCGATGTTCTTCGGCTTGTTGTTCGCCGTGCACCAGCCGTCAGCGAAGACGGCCTGGTACTCGCCCTGGTAGCTGTCGGTGAAGCAGATGCGGAAGATGTAGTCGCCCTTGCGGGTGACTTCGTCGTTCGTCGACGACGGCGTGATCATCGGCACCTTGTTGGACTGGCAGATCGGCGCCGCGGCGATCGATGCCGAGGAAGCGACCTCGCCGAGGATGGCGATGACGTTGTTCTGCGAGATCAGCTTGGTGACGGCGTTCGCCGCTTCTTCCTGCTTGGACTGGTCATCCTCGGACAGCACCTTGATCTTGCGTCCGTTGATGCCGCCGGCGGCGTTGACTTCATCCGCGGCCATCATGATGCCGTTGTGAGTGGACTGGCCGAACGTGGCCTGCGGTCCGGTCATCGATCCGTACTCGCCGACGAGGATGTCCCCGCCTCCCGCGCTGGTGCTGGTGCCTCCACCTTCCTTCGGCGGACAGCCGAGAAGTCCGAATGACAACACCGCGAGCGAGATAAAAATGATTGCGTTCTTTCGCATGGTTCTCCTCTTCAAAGAGGGCGGATTGTACATGAGCGCAGAGACTTACTCAGTGTGAACGAAGCCTTCGGTCCAGTGGTCCTTGCCCAACGGGTACTCATCGATGAGGAATCCTTCCGGCATGTCGATGAACCCGGGCTGCCTCCCGACGCGAACGATGGCCTGCTCGGCATCCGCCCGCGTTTCGTAGACCCCGATCAGCATGTTGCTGTCGGAGCCATCGGGATACTCCTTCATGTGCCACAGAAGAAAGACGGATCTCATGGCCGCTCCATTCCCCACAACCGCCTCACGGCGAGCCAGATCGCCACGATGATCGCCCACCAGACGACGACTGTCACCACGACGCCGACTGCGTTCGGAGTGTGGAAGCCGAGGGCGTTTCGCACGGCGAAGCCGGGAAGAAAGACCAGGTGCGGCGTGACGCCGAACAGCAGCAGGACGCTGATGATGACCGCCGCCCCGATCGGCGCGATCACGAAAAGCGCGATGGCGGTCAGCACGCGAGGCGGGCGGAGGGGCATGACGCGGTCCTTTGTAGCACGCCCCAAAAAGAACAGGCGGTTGAAAGCGACACGCTTCCAACCGCCTGCTGCTCTCTCTCATACAACACGCTTCCGGAGGAGGCCGCGTCCTGTATGTCCCAGTCGAGGCAGTGTAGAGACCGGGCATGAGCGAGGCGTCGGCGTGTTGTGAAAAGTGCGCGGCGCGGGACCGAGAACGTGAACGGCGGCGCAAGGATGCGTGATTCGTTCGTCAATTCGCCCGTAAGGCGCTCATGCAGGAGCGAACGGCTTGGCGCAGACGGTTCGGGATCACGGGCTTCGACAGCGTCTCGTGCACGGACGGAAAGAGCGTGCGGATCTCGCGAATGTCGAGGCCGGTAACGACGATGATGCAGCCGAGCGTTTGCGGCCGGTCGCGGTGCAGCGACTCCATGACGTCGATGCCGCTCATCTTCGGCAGGACGATGTCGAGCAGGACGACGTCGTAGTCGCGCGATTGAAGCCGCTGCAGCGCTTCTTCCCCGTCGGCGGCGATGTCGACGTCGCAGTCGATGCTTTCCAGCAGTCCGGCCAGGAGTGTCCGCGTCGTCGCGTCGTCTTCGACTACCAGCGCAGTTGGACGAACTTTTTTCATGGGCGGCTCATGAACGCCGCGGCGGTGTCGATGGCGTGGAGGAGGTTCTGGCGCTCGGTCGTGCCCGATTTCGCGCGCGGCTTGAGCGAGTGATCGCCGTCCGGAATCCATTCGATGCGGATCTGCGGCGAGAGGCGATAGCTGGCCACATCGTCGCGCGTGCCGAAGATATCGCGCTCGCCTTGAAGAACGAGCATCGGCGTTTCGAGGTGTTCGAGATGCGCGGTGCGGAGTTTGTTGGGCTGGCCGGGCGGATGAAACGGATAGCCGAAGATGACGGCGCCGCGAACCTTCAGCTCGTCGGCGACCAGCGTTGCCATGCGCCCGCCCATCGACTTGCCGCCGATGAAGAGACGCGGTCCTCCGCCGAGTTCGGCCACGACTCCGCGCCACGTGTTCAGCAGCATCGGCTCGCGATCGGGTGCGCCTCGTTTTCCTCCCGTGCGGCGTGCGGCCATGTACGGAAACTCGAAGCGCACGACGCGGATACCGCGCTGGCCCAGTTCGCGCGCCACGGTGCTCATGAACGGCGTGTCCATGGCTCCGCCGGCTCCGTGGGCGAAAACGTATATCTGCTCGGCGGCGTCTGGACCGTCGGTGAGGAACATCGGACGCAGCTTACAATTTACCGATGCGCCCGCACAACTTATTTATCGCTGTCCTTTTGGCCGTCACCGCTGCGGCTGCCGCAAAAACGATTGCGCCGCCGACCATTCCGCATCCGATGGCGATGTATCTCCAGAGCCTTTCGAACGATGGAAAGGACAAGGTGACGTACCGCGCCTCCGCCATCGGCACGCACTTTTTCCTCGAGGAACCGGCCGGCGTGACGGTGTACGTCTACGAGGAGAGCGTCGGCTATCGCAAGGAAGCGTTCCTGAAGGGCGCGACGCTGGCGAAGGCGATGAAGAAGTACAAGTGAGCGGTCAGGGAACCAATCCGCGGTCGCTCCGGCAGAGCGTCTCCACGCGTCCATCCTCCCCCACCACCAGCGTGTCTTCGATGCGCACGCCGAGCTCGCGGTCGGGGAAGTAGAGGCCCGGCTCGATGGTGACGATGTTGCCGATTTCGATCTCGTCGCGGTTCGTTGCCGCAAGTCCGAAGAACGGCTTCTCGTGAACGTCGAGTCCGACGCCGTGGCCGAGGGAGTGGACGTAGCCTTCGAGCGTGGCGGGATTGGAGCGGGGTGTGGCGTAGCCGCGCTGTTCGAAGAAATCGCAGACGAGCGCCTGGTACGACGACGCCATTGTTCCGGCGCGCATTTGGTCGCGCGCTAATTCGAAGGCTGCGAGCACATCGGCGTGCAGGCGCTGAAGCTCGGGCGGAATCGGACCGACGCAAAACGTGCGCGTCAGGTCGAAGAAGTAGCCTGTTTCGCGATCGGCGGGAAAAATATCGAGCACGATCGGCACCGACGCTCGCACCACCACTTCGGCGTCGCCGCGTGAGTGCGGGATGCCGGCGTCGCGTCCTTGCGAGAGGATCGTGTCGTGATCTTCGAGCATGCCGAGGCGGGAGATTTCGCGCGACACAAGCCGCTTCAGATCGCCGAGGGTGAGCGGACGGCCATCGTGGACGAGGTGATCGCCGGTGATGGTCGAAGAGCGCAGCACTTCACGGACCTGATCGACGACCTGCTCCGTCCGTTCGCCGACGGAGCGGATTGCGTCGATCTCCCACGGCTCTTTGCGCTTGCGCGCGAGTTGGACGAGATCGTCACTCCCGCGCCAGATGCGCCAACCTTTCGTCTCCAGACCTTCGGCGATGCCGAGGTAGAGGGGGAACGGGAGATTGCCGACGATGGCGATCGATGAGGTGGCGCCGAGCTCGCGAAGGACCACGTCGAAAAACTCGGCATACGCCGCGATGCCATTCGGCGCCGACTTGAAGATCGCGTCGTAGCCGAAATCGTGGATGAGGCGCGTGGCCAATCCGGTCGCGGCGGCTTCATCGCGCTCCATCGGATAGGAGATCAGGATCGGATCGCGTCCGGTCAGTTTGACCGCGTAGCCGCGCGTCACTTTCGCGCCGCGCGTGATCCAGCGAAAGGAGGGATGCAGCGCCTCGTGCATCGGCACGATGAGCGCGTCGAGCTCGCGCTCGCGCATGAGTCGGTCGAGGTCGGAAAGCATAGGCGCGGAGGATAAAGCACAGACAGGAGTGTCTGTGCCACACAAAAAAAGGCCGGCATGCAGCCGGCCTTTTTGCAAAACGACGAATCGGATTAGATGTTTTTGTCGATGAACTTCTGGAGCATCGGCTTGGGCATGGCACCGATGGCGCGGTCGACCAACTGGCCGTTCTTGAAAATCATCAGGGTCGGAATCGAGGTCACGCCGAATTTCTGCGGGACGGTCTGATTCTCGTCGACGTTCATCTTGGTGATGACCGCCTTCCCCTCGTACGACGGCGCGAGCTCTTCCACGATCGGTCCGATGATGCGGCACGGGCCGCACCATGGCGCCCAGAAGTCGACGAACACCGGCTGCTCGCTGCTCATGAGCTGCTCGAAATCCTGATCCGTAATTTCTCGTACTGCCTGCGAAGTTGTCATTCTCACGATCTCCTCAACGCGTGTTCAAAGCCCTCGTTTCCGCCCCTTATTCCTCGAAACAAGGCGCAACCAGGCCTGATGCAAATGCGATCCCGTCTCCGGAATTTGACCGATCCCCATCGAATTGTGTATTAGCCTGACCGCGATGCGCCTGCTTCGGTTTGCGATGCTCCTGCTGCTGACGACGATCATCGTCGCCGAGCCGGTGATTCATACGCATCCGCTCGCCAGCGAGGGCGTCGGCGTCGCCAGCCCCACCGTCTGCGCGATGTGCGCGGTGGCCGCGCAGCAGATCACCGTCGTCCACACCACCGTCGCGCCGCCTTCCGTCGTCGCGGACATCCTCATCGCCGTCTCTCCCCTTCATCGCTCGCTCCACGAGCGCCGCCCTCTCGCCTCGCGCGCTCCTCCCGCCGCGTAGCGCCGTCTCTCTTTCACCGAAGACGACCTTGCGAGGAGCTGTATGTCACCACATCGTGGTGGAACCGCATTTTTGAAACAAATCTGTATTCCGGGCGCCATTCTGCTCTCGTTGTCGATCGCTGCCTCGGCGCAAACACTCGAACCGCTTCGCCTCTCCCGTCAACAGGCGATCGAGGAGGCGCTCGTGCGCAACCCGGCTCTGGCCGCGGCGCGCGCGCAGGTGGAAGAGGCGCGTGCGAACGTCGTTACCGCCGCCGCGTTCGCCGATCCGACGTTCGCCGCGGACGTGGCCGGACAGACGCACATCCTCAATCCCGCGTCGCGCAATGCAAGCGATCAGGGATTTGGAGTCACGCTTCCCTTCCCCGGCAAGCGCGCGTTGCGGCGCGACGTGGCCACCGCCGACCTGCGCGCCGCGGAGTTCAACCTCACGCAATTGCGCCAGCAAGTGGCGTCGCAGGCCGCGCAGGCGTACGACGCCATCCTCGTCGCCCTGCGGCACCGCGAAGATCTGGAACAGAGCAAAGACCTCGCGGCCGACTTTGTGAAAAAAACGCAGGCGCGTTTCCTCGGCGGCACCGTGCCGCGCGTCGACGTCGTGAAGGCGGAGACCGACCTGGCGCAGGCCGAGAATGACCTCTTCGCCAGCGACCGCGCCATCGCCACCGCCCGCGCCTCGCTCAACCGCATCCTCGGCAGAGCGGGCGGCGCGCCGATCGAAACCACCGACACGCTCGAAGTGCCGGGACCGATCGCGGCGATCGAATCGCTGGAAAAAGTGGCCGAGTCATCGCGGCCGGAGATCGCTACGATCCTCGCGCAACAACAGGGCGCGAAAACGGCGACGAAGCTCGCGCGCGAATTCTGGTTGCCCGACGTCAACCTCAGCGTCACGCGCAATGCGGAAGAGGGAGCGCCAACCAGCTTCACCACCGGCGCCGGTTTCAGCGTTCCTCTCTTCTTCTGGCAGCACCAGCGCGGCGAAGTGGCAGCCGCGGCGCATCGCGAAGAGGAGCTCGCCGCAAACCTCGCCGACCTTCGCGCGCAGGTCAGTCTCGACGTGCAGACCGCCTACACCAACGCATCGACGTCGCTGCGGCAGGCCGGCTTCATTCGCGATCACCTTCTTCCGCAAGCGCGCGAGGTCTATCGCGTCGCATCGGTCAGTTACGGGCTCGGCGGATCGTCCGCGCTCGACCTGCTCGATGCGAAGCGGACGCTGCTCGACGCACAGACCCAATACGTCGAGGCGCTCGGCGCCGCAAACGACGCGCTCGCGGCGCTGGAGCTCGCCGTCGGCGCCCCTCTCCCATCGCCACCGGCCGGAGAAAAACAACCATGAGAATCGTGAACGCTTGCGCGGCCGTACTGATCGTCCTCGCCGCAATCGGCTGTGAAAAAAGTCCCGCGGAGAAAACGGAAACGACCGCTACGCATCCGAACGCGATGCGCAATGTGCGCACCGAGGTCGTGACGGCGCAGTCGTACCGAAAGACGATCGCCGCGACCGGAACGGTCGCCTTCAACCAGAACAGATCGACGCAAGTGCTGTCGCCGATTTCCGGTCCGGTCTCGCGCATCCTGGCGAACATCGGCAGCCGCGTCGCCCGCGGCGAAGCGCTGGCGCTGGTGGCATCGCCTGACTTCGCCGGCGCCGTCAGTGCGCTGCGAAAAGCCGAGGCGACTGCAAAAAACGCTCGTCGAATCGCAACGCTCGACGAACAACTGTTCAAGAACGATGCGATCGCGCGCCGCGATCTGGAGCAGGCGCAGACTGACGCCATCAACGCCGAATCAGATCGCGAGGCGGCGGTGCAGCAGCTTCGCGCGCTCGGTGTCGACAACAACACCATCGCCGACATCGAACAGAACAAGCCGGTAGAAAACCTCGGCGGCGTGATTCGATCACCGATCAGTGGAACCGTCGTCGAACGCCTTGTCTCGCCCGGCCAACTGCTGCAGGCGGCAACTCCGGCGTTTACCGTCGCCGATCTCTCCAGCGTCTGGGTCATGGCCAACGTCTTCGAGGCTGACCTTCCGTCCGTTCGTGTTGGCGACACCGCTGACGTCATCACCGGTTCCGGTCAGACGTTGCAGGGACGCGTCGACTACATCGCCGCGCTCGTCGATCCGAACACGCGCGCCGTCTCGGTGCGCCTCGACGTCCCCAATCCCGGCGAAGTGCTCAAACGCGATCTCTACGTCCGCGTGCAGATCCATTCGCAGGCGCTGGCAAGCGGCATTCTCGTCCCGGTCTCCGCGGTGCTGCGCGACGATGAGAACCTTCCCTTCGTCTTCGTGGCCAAGCCCGGCGGCACGTTTGAGCGCCGGCGCGTCGATCTCGCCTCGCGCATCGGCGACCGGCAGGAAATCCGTTCGGGCCTCGCTGCCGGTGAGTCGATCGTCGTCGAAGGGGGGCTGTTCCTCCAGAGCGAGGAACACTCATGAGCGACGCGCAACTGCCGGACGAAGACAACGGCAACGGCAACGATTCGCGCGACCGGACGGCGACTTCGATCATCAACAAGATCGTCTCCGGATCGCTGCGCCAGCGTTTCCTCATCCTCTTTTTCACCGTCCTTCTGATCTGCGGCGGCATCTACTCATTCCGCCGTTTGCCGGTCGACGCCTATCCCGACCTCTCCCCTCCCCGCGTCGAGATCGTGACGCAGTGGGAAGGTCACGCGGCTGAGGAGGTGGAACGGCTGATCACGGTGCCGATGGAAACGGAGATGAACGGCATCCCCGACATGACCGTCATCCGCTCCATCTCGCTTTACGGTTTGTCCGACGTTCGCCTGGCGTTCAAGCCCGGCACGGACAGCTACTTCGCGCGGCAGCAGGCGCTGGAGCGTCTGAGCGACGTGTCGTTGCCCGAAGGCGTCACGCCGAGCATGGCCCCGCTCTTCTCCCCCTCGGGACTGATTTTCCGCTACGTCCTCGACAGCCCCGACCGATCGGCGATGGAGCTGAAGACGCTCGAGGACTGGGTGATCGAACGGCAATACAAGTCCGTTCCCGGCGTGGCGGACGACTCCGGCCTCGGCGGTCCGACAATGCAGTACCAGGTGCTGCTCGATCCCGCCAAGGTGGCCGCGGTCGGCCTCTCCGTGCCGCTGATCGTCAGCTCCCTGAGCGCGAACAACGGGAACGCCGGCGGCGGCTTCTACTCGCAGGGCGGGCAGTTCTATTACGTGCGCGGACTGGGACGCATTCAGACGCCCGAAGACATCGGCAACGTGGTCGTGGCGGTGCACAACGGCACGCCGGTGCTGATCCGCGACGTCGGCAGAGTGGTCATCGGCTCCGCGCCGCGCCTCGGCCAATTCGGATTCAACGAACACGACGAAGCGGTCGAAGGCGTGATCCTGCTGCGCAAAGGGGAGCAGGCTCAGGTCGTCCTCGATCGCCTCGAGAAAAAGACGGCGGAGCTGAACCGCTCCGTCCTGCCGCCGGACGTGAAGATCCGTCCGTTCTACGATCGCCGCGATCTGATCGCGCTCACCACGCGTACCGTCGAAGACAACCTCCTTCGCGGCATGCTGCTCGTGATCGTCATCCTGATCTTTTTCCTCTACGACATCCGCACGGGCCTGATCGTCGCGGTGACGATTCCGCTGGCGCTGCTGTTCGCCTTCGTTTGTCTCGATCTCAAGAACGTGCCGGCCAATCTGCTTTCGATCGGCGCGATCGATTTCGGGATCCTCGTCGACGGCGCGGTGGTGATGGTCGAGAACATTTTCCGGCGGCTGGCGCTGAACGGCGAAAGCGACGAGCCGCAGAGTGTGACGAAGGTGATCATCTCTGCCGCCGCCGAGGTCGATCGGCCGATTTTTTACGCGGTGGCGGTGATCGCGGCCGGCTTCCTTCCGATCTACGCGCTCAGCGGCCCCTCGGGAGAGCTGTTCAAGCCGATGGCCGACACGACCATCTTTGCGCTGGCTGGCTCGCTGCTGATCGCGCTGACGCTGCTGCCGGTGCTCTGCGCGTGGATCCTGCGCCGCGGCGTGCGCGAACGGCGCAACGTGATCTTCGACAAAGTCCGCCAGCTCTACACCGTCGGCCTCGATGGCGCGCTGAAGCATCCATGGGTCACGACCATCGCCTCGGTGATCATCTTCGCGGCATCGCTACTCCTGGTTCCGTCGATCGGCGCCGAGTTCATGCCGCATCTCGATGAAGGCTCGCTGTGGGTGCGCGCGACGATGCCGTCGACGATCTCGTTCGAAGCCGCATCGCAAATCGCTCCGCAGGTGCGCGCCGTGCTCCGATCGTTCCCGCAGGTCACCGTCGTCACCTCGGAACTGGGACGGCCTGACGACGGAACCGATCCGACCGGATTCTTCAACTGCGAATTCTTCGTCGGGTTGAAACCGTACGATCAATGGACGGGACCAATCCGCACGAAAGCGGAGCTCACCGAAGCGATCGCGAAAAAGCTGCAGGCCTTCCCCGGCATCGTCTTCAACTACACGCAGCCGGCGGAAGATGCCGTCGATGAAGCCGAGACCGGACTGAAAAGCTCGCTGGCCGTGAAGATCTTCGGCCCCGATCTGAACGTGCTGGAGCAGCGCGCCAATGCGATCAAGGCAGTGCTGCAGAAGGTTCCCGGCATCGACGAGATCTCCGTCGTCCACGAGCTCGGCCAGCCCAGTCTGACCGTCACGCCCGATCGGGAAAAGATCGCGCGCTACGGTCTGAACGTCGCCGACATCAACGGCCTCATCGAAGCAGCAGTCGGCGGCGCGGCCGCAACGCAGGTCGTGCAGGGCGAGCGGCTGTTCGATCTCGTCGTCCGGCTCGAGCCGCGGTTCCGCGAGACGCCGGAAGCGATCGGCAACATCCTCGTGGCCACTCCCGGCGGACAGCAGATTCCGCTCAAAGAGCTGGCCGATATCCGCGAAGCCAGCGGCGCGTCGTTCATCTACCGCGAGAACAATCAGCGCTACATCGGCGTGCAGTTCTCGATCAAGAATCGCGATCTTGCCGGCGCGGTCGAAGACGCGCAGCGGCAGGTCACGAAAGCGGTGTCCATCCCCACCGGTTACCAGATGGTCTGGGGCGGCGAATACGAGAACTACTCCGCCTCGCGCAAACAGCTTCAGGTCATCGTTCCCGTGACCATCCTGTTGATCTTCATGCTGCTCTTCATGCTCTATTCGAACTTCAAGTTCCCGATGATCACGGTCGTCGCGGTGCTGCTCTCGGCCCCCGTCGGCGGCCTCCTGGCGCTGAAGCTGACCGGCACTCCGTTCTCCGTTTCGTCCGGCATCGGCTTCATCGCGTTGTGCGGCGTGTCGGTGCAGACGGCGGTCATCTTCATCTCCTACGCAAACGAGTTGCGCCGCGACGGACTCGGAATCGCCGAGGCCAATCGCGAAGCGGCCATCCTGCGATTGCGCCCGATCATGATGACCGCGCTGGTGGCCGCGGTAGGCCTCCTGCCCGCCGCACTCTCGACGGGAATCGGCTCCGACACGCAGAAACCATTCGCCCTGGTGATCGTCGGAGGACTTTTCTCCCGGCTCCTCATCAGCATCTTTCTGATGCCGGCCCTCTACGCCATCGTGGCCCGCCCAAAAGACAAGTTGGAGGTGTAAGACACTGTCTATCTGCGTCATGCGGATAAAACTCATCCGCAGATGACGCAGATATCTACAGATGGCATGAGCCTCGCTCTTGTGTCCGGTAATGTCCGACGCACCGTACGGCCGGGAGCGGCGATCGTTTCCGCGGCCGCCTCTCTGGCTCAATCTCCTCCTGCTCGTCATCGCGGCGGCGACGTTCGCTTACGCGAAGCACGAGCGCGACGTCATCGAACAAAAGAGCGCTATCCTCTTTAAGCCGAGCGCCAGCTCGCCGGCGGAGCTGAACCGGATCCGTGACGAGCTGTCGCAGATGGACCTGACGCAGGCGCAGCTCAATCGCGAGCTCGACGGGCGCATGAAGTACGTGCAGAGCCTGCAGAGCGAGGAGTTTTACATCTCCATCGACACGCAGCGGAAGAAGATGCAGTTCCGCTTCGGGCGCGCCGTCGTGCGCGAAGCCGACGTGCAGATCGGCGAGGCGAAGACGATCCAATCGCCGTCCGGCAAGACCTGGACGTTCCTCCCGCTGAAAGGCGCGTTCAGCGTCACGGGCAAGGAAGACGGTTACGACTGGGAGGTTCCGGAGTGGGTCTACGCGCTCCGCAACGAACGGCCGCCCGCGGAGCGCGCCGTCGTCCCGAATGGCCTCGGGCGCTACGTGATCTTCCTGCCGAACAGCTACGTCATCCACTCACCGCCGCCGCCGGAGAGTCCGCTGCAGGGGCCGAAGCCGGGATCGTTCATGGTCCCCGAGGCGGATCTCAGCGCGATCTGGCCACGCATTACGACACAGACAAGGGTCTACATCTTCTAATGAAACGCATCCTCGGATTCCTAGGCTCCTGGGCGTTGCTGGTGCTCGCACTCGGACTGGCCGCATTCGCCATCGCCGGCGAAACCATCAACATTCGCGAAGAGCGCCGCCTCGACCGCGTGGCGGAGATCGACAAGCTGATCGCACAGCGCAACGGCGGCAAAGCGGAAACCTTGCGCGATACGGCGGCGCAGAAAACGGCCAGCGTCAACGCGCTGCAGGCCAAGCTGCAGGACGTCGCCAAGCAGACCGACGACGTTCCCGACACCGGCCAGACCATCCTTGTCTCCACGGCCGAGAACAAGCTTTACGTCCGCCGCGGCGGCCAGACGGTTTTCGAAGCCGTCTGCTCGACCGGCAAGGGAACGACGCTCGCGGTCGACGGCAAGACGATCATCTTCGACACGCCCATCGGAAAACTGCACATCATTTCGAAGGACGAGAATCCGCAATGGGTCCCGCCCGACTGGCACTACGTCGAAGAGGCGCGCAAGAACGGCATGCGCGTCGTCCATTTGAATCCCGGCCAGTCGCTCGACAAACGCACCGGGCAGCCGGCCACGAGCGCGCCGAGTCAGGGCGTCTGGTCGTGGTTCGGCGGCAGCAGCAATACCGTTTCGGATCCCGTGCTGAAGGTGCAAGGCGATACGGTGGTGGAGGTCGATCCCGACGGCAGCCAACGCGAGCTCGAGCCCGGCAAGACGATCGTGGCCGGCGATGCGGTGGTCATTCCGCCCGTCAACACGAAGCAGCGCCACTACGACAAGGTCCTGGGCAAGTTCCGCCTGGAGATGGGCAACGGCTACGGCATCCACGGCACCGACGAACCCGACAAGCTCGGCCAGTCCGTCTCCCACGGCTGCGTGCGCCTCGGCGACGCGGACATCGAAAAGCTCTACCAGATCGCGAACCGCGGCGACACGGTGATCATTTACTGAGCCGGCACGGCCGGCGGCGCTGATTGCCCAAGGCTCCGCCAACAGTTGCGCGCACGAAGTCCCATTCGCGCGAGGGAACGCTGGCGTCTCACCGGCAAGCCTCCGAACGCGCTGGTAACCGCCGTGCTCTACGTCGGCGTAGCCGGCGTGAGAACCGTAGCCCACGGCGTTCAGCCGTGGGTTAGCAGATCGGTTCCAATTTGTGAGTCCGGTTTACCGGGCGAAAGAAAGCTTTCTTTCGCGCGCTAAAGCGCGCTCCCAATTCGTCGGCGCACAGATTTCCCCCATCTGAAGGATGGGGGCTACGGTCCTTACGCCGGCTTCGCCGACGATCGGTTTATCCCTTCGCAGCGCGATGCTTCGTTTTCGTTGGCGGCGCGGTGACGGTCACCGTCACCAGCTGGTCGTGAACGAGCGAGCCGCTGGCGAAGTGGACGATCATTGAGTACGTGCCCGGCGCGGCGGCATCGGTGACCGTGATCGTCGACGTCGAGCCCGCGGCCAACGTCGACGGCGACGGGACCGCGCTGCCGGCGAAGCCGAGTTGCACGCTCATCGAGGCCGTGCCGGTGAAACCGTTGAGGGGAACGAGTTGGAAGTTCGCGGAGGCGCTGCCGCCTTGCACGATCTGCATCGAAGTGGGACCGGAAATGGTGAAGTCAGCCGCGGGCAGCGGCGTTCCGCCGGAGCTGGAGGAGCCGCTGATCACGGCCCAGATGGCCGGGTCTTCCTGGCCGGCTGCCCAGTGCGCGAAGCCGCCGATACCGGAATGCTTCTGCTTGAGCATGTTGATCTTCGCCGCGTAGGCCTTCGCGTCCTGGAAGAAGACGGTGTGTCCCGCGTAGCTGAAGAACGGCTCACCGCTCGCCGCCTCGTACTGAATCGCGGCGTTGTTCGTCAGCGCGGTCTGCTGCGCGTACGCATACGACGCCGTCGCGGCCGCACCGCTGGACGGCCAGTCGTAGCCGTACCACGGCAGGCCCATCATGATCTTGCTGGCGGCGATCGTCGATTCCGCGTACGCGGCCACCTGATCGAGCCAGTCGAGCGGCGCGATCGCGCCCGGCGCGCTGGTCGACCAGTGATAGTCGTAAGCCATGATCTTCACCGAATCGGCGGCGCCGTTGATGGCGATCCAATCCTGCGATCCCGGCCCGTTCCAGTTTTCCTTGTCGCTCGCTTTCGCGTAGACGGTGACGGAGAGTTTCTTGTTGGCCGCATGGAGTTTCGCGGCGAGGCTGCTGACGAACGCGGTGAAGTTCGCGCGCGACGTCGTCGGGACGCGTTCGTAATCGACGTCGATGCCGTCGTAACCGTTCATGATGGCGAGCTGCGCCAAGGCGTTCGCATGCGCTTCGCGCGTGGTGGCGTTCGCCAGCATGGCCGCGGCGGCGTTGCCGTCAAACGATCCGTTGACCAGGTTCTGCACGGTCGGGATCAGCAATCCGCTCATCGACGAGCGCCAGGTCGGATTCTCGGCGTTCCACTCCTTGGCGATGGTGTAGTCGGCGTTCCACGAATACCAGACCGGATTCGATTCGGTGATCGAGCCGCCGTTGGTCTGGATCGACGTCAGCGCGGCGGTGGTCCAGGGCGGAATCCAGACGGAGACTTTGTACGCGGCGAACGACTGCCCGGCGAGGGTCAGAAGGACGGCAGCAACGGCGGCGGCTCGAATGCGCAATGGGCGCTCCTTTGTACGATCGCGGTCGCAAAGGAACGCCTTCCGCCATGGAAGGAGGGGACAACAAAAAGCCTGTCCCGGGTCACGTTCGGTAGCTCAGCCATCTGATTTCAGATCTGGAACTTTGCGCCCTCCCGTCGCCGGGAGTTTGCCTTTGTCGAGTGATCGCGAATTTAACGGAAATCAAAATAACTGATTCGGACGATTTCTTCCAGCTCATGCATTGTGAAGCTCTGCCGTTCGCACGCTGCATAATCGCCCCATGCACCCCTGGCGCGAGCGGCTCGCTCGCTGGTTTACGCCGATGGCGAAGCGGATGCCGCTCTCGCCGAACGCGATCACGCTCATCGCACTCTTTCTGAACATCGTCGGAGGCGTCTGCCTCGGCTTCGGCGCACGCCGGCCGGCGCTGTTTCTGGTGGCCATCGTCTTCATCGCCATCAGCGGGCTGGCCGATGCGCTCGATGGGATTGTGGCGCGCGTGCAGGAGAAGAGCTCGCGCTTCGGCGACTTCCTCGATCACTGCGCCGACCGCGCCGGCGACTCGCTGCTCGCGGCCTGTTGGCTGGCCAGCAACGGCGTGCGCATCGAGCTGGCCATGGCCGGGATCATCATGACCATGCTGAACGGCTACATCGGCACGCAGATCGAGGCCACGTACGGCGAGCGCAGCTACGAGTCGGTCGGCCGCGGCGAATTCGTGCTGGCCATCATCGTGCTGCCGATCATTTCGTACATCCTCTTCTCGAACGGCTGGAGCGCGATGCACTTCGCGGGGCTGACGGTTGCCGAATGGCTGGCCGCGCTGCTGCTCGTGGCGGCGGTCTTCGGTGTGATCCAGCGCTTCCGCGTCGCGATGCGGTTGGAGCGTTCGTGACGGAGCGGACGCCGATCACGGACGATCCGGTGATCCTCGCGCCCGGGCGCGAACAGCGTCCGAACGTCTTCGAAGGCGCGCCGTGTCCGTTCTGTCCCGGTGCCGAGGATCAGACGCCGCCGGAGATCGCGCGGGATGGTGATCCGTGGCGCATCCGCGTGTTTCCCAATCGCTATCCGCCGACCGAGCACGCTGAGGTGATCGTGGAGAGTGCGAAGCACGACGATGCATTCGATGCATTGAGCGCCGAGCATGCGGCGCGCGCCGTCGCGACGTATTTCGAACGCTACCGAGCCATCGACGCGAGCTACGTCTCCATTTTCAAGAATCACGGACGTCTGGCCGGAGCTTCGATTCCGCACTTGCACTCGCAGCTCGTCGGAACGCCGTTCATCCCGCTGCGTCCCGCGCGCGAGGGCGATGCGTTTGCGCGCGCGAAGCGTTGTCCGCTGTGCGATCTCAGCGAACATCCGCTCATCGCCGAAACGGAGAACTACCGCTGGATCGCGCCGCATGGGTCGCGGCTCGCGTATCAGCAATGGATCGTTCCGAAGACGCACGAGCACGATCTGAACGGACCGCGCGAGCTGGCGTCGCTGCTTCAATCGTCGGCGCGCGCGATGCGCGGCATCAGCGATTCCTTCAACTGGGCCTTCATCACCTTTCCACACCAGCCTCGCGGACACTGGTACGTCGAGCTGTTTCCGCGCATCGCCATGATCGCCGGCTACGAGCTCGGTACGGGAACGTTCATCAACACGATCGATCCGATCAATGCCGCCAGGATTCTCAGCGCCGCCAGTAGTTCTGATAAACCGGCCGCGGCGGAGCTCTACGACCGCCGAGAAGCGTGATCAACGCCATGCCCGCCACGAATCCGCCGATGTGGGCGAAGTAGGCGACGCCGCCAGCGTTCTGCAGGTCACCGGCGTTCATCGACGCCGCGCCGAAGAAGAGCTGCATCACGATCCAGAAGCCGAGGAGAAAGACGGCCGGGATCTCGCGCACGGTGATGAAGATGAAGATCGGGATGAGCGTCGTCACGCGTTGCTTCGGAAAGAGCACGATGTACGCGCCGAGGACGCCGGCGATGGCGCCCGACGCTCCGATCGACGGCACATCGGAGCCCGGATTCATCACCGCGTGCGCGAGTGTGGCGAACAGGCCGCAGGCGAGATAAAAGAACAGATACCTGGCGTGGCCGAGGCGGTCCTCGATGTTGTCGCCGAAAATCCAGAGGTAGAGCATGTTCCCGCCGAGGTGCAGCCAGCCGCCGTGCAGGAACATGGAAACGAACATGGTGATGACGTTCGGCAGCAGCGCGCCGGGCGCGTTCCAGAAGCGCGCCGGGACAAAGGCCACGCCGAACAGCGCCGGCTCCAGCCGCGGCCCGAGCGAGACTTCCCAGAAAAAGATCAGTACGTTGACGACGACGAGGATGATGTTGACGACCGGCGTCGAACGTCGCGGATTGTGATCGGCGAGAGGAAGCAAGGGGGGATTCTAATGTGGAGAGCTGAAAAACTTCAGCCGCTGCACCTTGCTAAAGCACAGACAAGAGTGTCTGTGCCACATTGATCCTGCCGTGCGAGCTGAATGCTGCGACGCGGGAGAGCCAGTGTGGCACAGACACTCCTGTCTGTGCTGGTGAGGCTCGGGAGAGCTACCGCTGAAAATACTTGTCGAGATGCTCGTACGCTTGCCGCACGCCTTCGCTTTGCGTCTTCAGTTCGGCGAACGCGCCGCGGTAGATGCCGCCGACGCGCGTCACGTTGCGTTCGCGCAGCGCGTAGAGCACTTCGCGCAGCGCTTCGGCTTCCGCGGGCGCGAGGTCGGTGCGTCCGATCTCGCGCTCAAGCAGCGACTGCGCGACGCGGAGATGCTCGCCGCTGTCATCGCGCTGCTGCGGAGTCGATGCCGGGATCCACGCGGCCGCGGGACGCGTTTCAATCGTGGCCGGCGACGACATGTCCACCGATCCCGGCAGCTCTTTCAACTGCGGACTGAACTTCCCCATCATGAAGAAGAGCTCCTTCTCGTTCGAGAAGTTGCCGACCAGCCGCGCGTTCTTGGCCATCTCCAGATGCTCGGATTCCTGCAGCATGATGAAGGCCCGCGCGCGCTCTTCGAGCGAGATGCGCTTGGCGTGGACGCGCCACGCCGTGAGCGTGCCCTGGATGAAGCAGGCCTGCCCGGCGCGGATGCTCACCGCTTCCACGGTCACGTTCTCTTCGATGCGGATCGAGCCGTTGGTCGATTCGATGTCGGAGTACGTGCCCGAATTCTGGATGACGAGATTGCCCGGCGTCTTGATCGAAAGCTGGCCGTTCTGGTTGACTTTGATCTCCGTCCCGCGCGGGATGATCATGGTCGGGAAATTGGCCTGGTCCGCGGCACTGGCGTTGCTGCTCATCACACCCCCCTGCGCCCGAGAAACGCCGATGGAAGAGGATCGAAGTCTTTGTAATCCTTGCTGGTGCGCGACCGCATCAGCAGGGCCGCTTCATTGTTCCACTGGTAGTTGAGGATGTAAATGCGCGGATCGATGGGGACGTAGGTCCCGGGCTGCTCGAGATCGCTGCGCACTTCGTAGTGCAAGTGCGAGTTCGTGCTCCATCCCGTTGAGCCAACGGTTGCGATGATCTCGCCCTGCTTGATCTTCTGTCCCGCCGCGACCTTCACCGTGTCGCAGTGGCCGTAGATGGTGATGAAACGGTCGGAGTGATTGACGACGACGACGTTGCCGAAGCGCCACCAGGCCACGCTGTCGCGCAGCGGATAGCGTCCGGCGAAGCTGACCACGCCGTCGCCGGTGGCATAGATCGGCGTGCCGGTCGGCGCGGAGAGGTCGAGACCTTTGTGGAAGTCGGACGCGCGCGTGAACGGCGAGATGCGCATGCCGAACGGCGAGGTGAGCACGAACTGATCGGCGGGCAGCGGAAGGATGGACGGCGTGTGACGGACCAGATCGGAGTTGGCGGTCTCGTAGCGTGCGAGGAGGTCGAGCTGATCCTGCAGCCGCTTCATGGCGTTGCGCAGGACCGCTTCGCGACGATGGGCGTCTTCGATGTGCAGATCGTTGAGGCCCGCATTCGTCGCGCGCAGCGGCAGCGAGAAACCGCCCACGCCGAGGGTGCGTTCGAGGCCGTAGACCGTGATGAGCTTCTCGACGCGAAGGCGTTGCTCCTCGAGGCTCTTCTCCAGCGACGTCATCTGCACGACGTTTTCCTGCAGCCGTCCGCGCTGCACTTCCCGCTCGTCGCGCATCGACTTGAGGAAGTTGTCCTTGTAGACGCGGCGGATGACCGTAGGCGCTGCGGCCATCGATCCGAGCAGCCCCGCCAGGACGACGGAAAGCACAATGAGACCGATGACCACTCGCCGGCGGTCAAAGAAAACGTACCGCACGCGGCGACGGATGTCGCTCGGAACGATCTGGATCTCGATCATTGTGCACAACCCGCTGGACTTCGCGGGTCGGTCAATATAACACAGAGGATGTCGCGGAAGTTGGGCAGGGATGGCTGCCCACGGAACGAAGCTCAACGCGGTCAGGCTTTGGCCTTCTCGCTTTACACCGCACGCCTTCGTGGCTGTGGTTGGGGCATTCGCACGATGACAGTGAAACCGCCCACGAGTCTTCCGGATGCGCTCTGCTGGACTCGATAGATCCGGCATTCGCCCGGCTTGAGGCCGTCGACGTTCACGTAGAAGATCGCCTCAAGCTCGTCACACCCGCGTTGAAATTCGATGCGGGTTCGCAGCAGCGTCTTTGCGGTCGCAGCGGTGATGCCAGTAAGGTCAGGCCGTTCTCCCGGCGCGCGCAAGGGTGTTGGATACATGATTCCCACGATCTCCTGCACCGCCGTGGCGTCGCGAAAACCATGGTCGTGCGTTCCCGCGAGAACCGAGAGCCAACCGACTTCGTTCACTTTCGCCGGCACGACCTCCAGGATCGCAGGACCGGGCGCCACGGCACAGCCGAGCCTCATCGAAATCTGCGCGATGCCGGGCGACGCCGCATTGGCGACATGAATGTTCCGCTGGGCAACGTGACGATCGTCCCACGCCGCCCACGGAATCGGACCGAGCGGATCGGTGAGCGGCTCGAAGCAGCGGACGACCAGACATTCGTGCCCGCCATTGACGAATGTGGGGACCCAGGATGTCGGACATTTTACGATCGTGTGCGCGCGCCCGCTGCCGCGATCGCCGAGATCGACATATGCGACTCCGATGAGGTTGGCGGACGAACCGCCGAATCCGAGAGTGGGATCGAACCAGTAGAACTCGACGCGCGCGTTGTAGACAGGCGCACGCCCCAGATTCCAGACATGAGCCCATAGCGTATTCGGCGCGCCGGCCTGGGCGAGGCCGCCACGCGTCGTCGGCAACGGCGGGGCCGTATCGGCGGAGAGATTCGGAGCGATGAAGATGTCGGGACTCTCCCAGAACGGGACCGACGTCGGCCGAGCGCCTCGGTCGCCGCCAAATGCGCGTACGACGAGGTATGGAAGGTACTCGTTCTTCCTCGGGCCAAACGGCGGTGCAGTCGTCCCGCCCGCGCCTCCTCCCGCAAGCAGGTCGATAACCGCCTGCTGGAAAACCTTCGGGATCTCGGCGTCGTTCTTCACGCCCGCGAACGGATTTGCCGGCGGCTTGTCGCCTGGCTTCCAACCGGGCGGAGGAAATCCGGGTGGATTGCGCGGCGGTTCCGGATCGCCGCAGCAGCGCCGCTGCTCACCGCAGTGGCACAGAGGCTCGTGCGACCCGCAACGGCAGCAGAGGACGGTCACCCCGGCCTGGTGGCATTGGCAATCGCAGGGAGGTTTGCCTGAAGTGGGATTGGTCGGATTCATTCGGGACATCCCTCCTCAAGGAACGTTGATCGTAGTAGTGAACGGCGCGACGCCGTCGGCGGAGACAGTGATGTCGAAGGCGAACGACATGGATGTCTGGAAAATTATCGTGAAGGCGACCGTTCCGTTTGCGGCAAGGTTGGCGGCGACGAGGAAGGGGATCGGATTTGGTCCCGCGTAAAGCGTCAAAATGGTCGGCGGGCCGATGGCGGTGACCTTCACGTTCGTCACTGCATTCGCATTCTTGTTGACCACGAGCATCGTAATGAGCGCTTTGGCGCGCCCTTCGAACACGACCTGGAGCCCAGACCCGGGCTCACAGTGTGGATCGGGTTGATCGGCATAGTGGATCTTGAGCGGCGTCGTCGGATCGGGCTTATCTTTCGAAAGGGGCGCGCATGGAGTCGAGAAGAGGCCGCCGGTTTTTTGTCCGACGAATTCCGCCTGCGGCGGTGGCGTGCACGGCGCCATGTACGCGTGCCCTTCCATGTCGTGCAGGATGAGCCCACTCGCGACCTCGTGCCGGTTCCAATCCCAGCACTTGTATGCGTAGCCGCGATCGGCGTCGAGGTTCCAGTCCGTGATGTGACTGGGACCGGCGGGATCGGTGAGGGGATCGGTACGCGTCAACTGCCAGATCAGATAGTCGGAGAAATTCACCGGATCGCCGAGGTTCTTCGTCCTGGTCGCACCCGATGAGAGGTGATCCGTCAGGGCGGGCGTGGGAGCGGTCTCGTATTGCACGCGCATGGACTGGTCGCCGGGCATGGCGCCATCAAGGAGGACGTGAGGCATCTCGCCGCATTCGTGCGGGCCGGCGAACGTCGGATTCATCTCGTTGGGCGACGACGGGTAATGCCATGGCGCGTGATACTCAACCGCGTCGCCGTGCGCGTCGACCGGTTGCGCATGCGGATAGTTCTTGTCCGGAAGCGGCTCGCTCAACGTGAGCGAGAGCGTGCTCAGGATTCCCGTGGCCGCCTCGAGCGCGGAGATGCCGAGGATCTCGACGAGGTGCTCGACCTCATTCACGATGCCCGCGATGGCGCCGTCTTCGAACCCGCCGAGCGTGTCGGTCATGTGCTCCAGCATCAGGAGAAAAAGATCGTCATGACCCTGACAAAGGCGGAGCAGCCCACTGTCGATCTCGTCCGGCGTGGGATGGACGAATGCCATCATCACCATGATCCGCCGCTCGGCTTTCAGCATGTAGTAGAGCGGAAGTTGAATCGCGTAATACGCGATCAGGCGAGGTATGAACGTGGCGACGTCGAGCAGGATGGCCGGAATGATCGTGGCGAGCCAGAGCGCGACCGCTCCCAGCCAACGAATGAAACGAATGATCGCAAAACACCAGTCCCAGAACGACATATCCTCGTCGCCGGCGTTCGGCGGGTCGTCGTGAGGGTCGGTCAGGAGCGGAAAATCGAGATTCGGGAAGAGGTCCGGAGGTTTTGGCTTTTCGTGATTGAACCCATCCAGCATCGAGAACTTCAGGTAGCGGAACAGCAGGAGATACGCGTTTTGTACGGCGAAAGCGTCCGGGCGTCCGTCAGGACCGGGAATGATGCGCGGACTGGACGTCGCCGCGCCCGCCAGGGTGGGCGGCGTACCGGTGTCGTACGTCGTCTTCATGGCCGCGACGAGGAGCTCCGCCAGGTCCTCCGGCATCGCCGAGTCAATGTCGAGATGGCGACGCCGTACATAGCGCGCGTGCAAGCTGTCGTCTCCCGGCACGTAGGTTGGAAGAGGCCGCGTGTCGTCGTCGCCGGTATCCGTAAAGAGAAGCCGATAATGCAGTGCTGATTCCGTCAGAATGTTGTAGATCGCCGCCCTGCCATGGTCGACGTCGTATGTCTGGGCATCCATGTGGTTCTCGACGAGATGGTGCCGTTGCCAGTGCGTCCGGAACGGGCCGCCGGTCTTCTCGTTGACGAAGGCATGGCCTGCCGTATCGGTACCGACGTGGGTCATGTAGCCGAGTGCATACGCCCGCAGCTTGTCGGCCGCCGCTTTCGCACCCTCGGGAGTGGGCTGGCCTGACTGTTCGCGCTGGTTCGCTCCATTCCAGAGCGACTGCGCGAAGTGCGAGGTCCGGCGATAGTGCAGCATGTCGGACCAGAAGAAATCCTGATTGTCGTACCCCTTGTTCAGACCGAGTCCGAATAGACCCCACCAGTCGTAGTTCATCACCACGAGATCGACCAGCGCGTTGGTTCCGATCGACGATAGCTTCCCGATGATGTCCGTCACCACGGTGGAAAGGTCCCCCGTGAGACGGCTCAGCGCTTCTTCTACATTCTCATTGCCGGGTCCGAAATAACGCTCCCAGTCCTCCAGTATCCAGCTGTCGAATGCTTCGTAAAGACTGTCGAGGAACTCCAGCACTCCGATCAACGAGTTTGCAATGGGAACGCGATGACCCAGCACGCAGAGAGCTCGAAAATCGGGGAGGAAAAAGAAGAGGTCAGGACCGATCGCGCCGAGCGCGTAATAGCTGGGATGACTCTCGGCCAGCGCGGCCAACTCGTCCCGCGAAGGTCCCGCGATTGCCGGAAGACTCGCCGTCGCCGGTGCGCCGTTCCAGGAGTTGAACTCGCGAAACCGCGTGCGAACCCGATCCGAGGCCGCGATATGAATGTAAGGTCCAGGCATGCGAGAAACCTCGCCTTAGAATTCCTTCATGATTGCAGGAAGTCGTTACACCCAAACATAAGTCCCCCAAATCCATTCGGCAACATTCATCTTTGCCAGTCGTTCAATGTTCTGCGATTGCCCGCCTTCGATTAGCATTCCCCAGCCTTCCGAACGTCGAATCACTCAGAGAGAGGTCCAATTCATGGTCAAGCGGTTCACCTGCATCCTCGCGCTCTTCTTTTCGTTCGCCGTTTTCGCGCAGCCGGTAAAGAAAGCTGACGACGCGAAAGAAAAGGAGTCAAAGTACGGCGAGAAGACCTTCTCCGGCCTCGCTCTTCGCGAGATCGGTCCCGCCCTCACCTCGGGGCGCATCATCGACCTGGCGGTTGATCCGAAAGATGCGCGGGTCTGGTACATCGCCACGGCTGGCGGCGGCGTTTGGAAGACGACGAATGCGGGGACGAGCTTTGCGCCGGTCTTCGACGATGAAAAGTCGTTCTCGATCGGTTGCGTGACTGTCGATCCGCATGACTCGCTCGTCGTCTGGGTCGGGACGGGCGAGAACAACAGCCAGCGCTCGGTGTCGATGGGCGACGGCGTTTATAAATCGGCCGACGGCGGGAAGAGCTGGAAGAACGTCGGGCTGGAGAAGTCGGAGCACATCGGGAAGATCGTCATCGATCCGCGCGACTCCAACGTCGTCTACGTCGCCGCGCAGGGGCCGTTGTGGGCGCCGGGCGGCGATCGCGGTTTGTATAAAACGACCGACGGCGGAAAAACGTGGAAGGCCGTGCTGACCATCAGCGAGAACACCGGCGTCACCGACGTCGTCCTCGATCCCACCAACCCCGACATCCTCTACGCCGCGGCCTACCAGCGCCGCCGGCACGTCTTCACGCTCATCGATGGCGGTCCCGAGTCGGGCATTCAGAAGTCGACCGACGGCGGCAAGACGTGGACGAAGTTGAAGGACGGTTTGCCGAAAGAAGACATGGGGCGCATCGGCCTGGCCATCGCGCCGCACAATCCGAAAGTCGTCTACGCCACGATCGAATCGACGCGCAAGGCGGGCGGCTTCTTCGTGTCGAAGGACGGCGGGTCGTCGTTCAAGAAGGTCAACGACTTCAACGCGCAGGGGCAGTACTACGGCGAGATCTTCGTCGATCCGAATGACGACGACCGCATTTACGGCGTCGACGTCTGGATGCGCGTTTCCGACGACGGCGGCAAGACGTGGCGCAAGCTCGAGGAGAAGTGGAAGCATCCCGACAACCACGTAGTCTGGATCGATCCGGCCAACAGCGATCATCTGCTGATCGGCTGCGACGGCGGTCTGTACGAAACGTTCGACCGCGCCGAGTCGTGGAACTTCAAAGCGAATCTGCCGGTCACGCAGTTCTACCGCGTGAGCGCCGACGACGATCTCCCCTTCTATAGCGTCTACGGCGGCACGCAGGACAATTTCAGCCTGGGCGGACCGGCGCGCACGACCGACGCGAAAGGCATCGTGAACGCCGACTGGTACGTGACGCAGGGCGGCGACGGTTTCCGCTCCGTTCCCGATCCGAAGAACTCGAACATCATCTATGCCGAGTCGCAGAACGGCGGCCTGGTGCGCTTCGACAAACGGACCGGCGAGGCGCTTGACATCGAGCCGCAGCCGACCGGCAGCATGGAACCGCTGCGCAAGAACTGGGATTCGCCCATCATCGTCAGTCCGCACGACAGCAACCGCATCTACTTCGCGGCGCAGTACGTGTTGCGCAGCGATGACCGCGGCAACACGTGGAAGGCCATCAGTCCCGATCTCACGCGCCACATCGATCGCAACACGCTTCCGGTCATGGGACGCATTTGGGGCGTCGACGCGGTCGCGAAAGGGGCGTCGACGTCGTGGTACGGCAACATCGTGTCGCTGGCCGAGTCGCCGCTGGCCGAGGGGTTGATCTACGCGGGAACGGACGATGGACTGATTCAAGTCACGGAAGACGGCGGCGCGCATTGGCGGAAGATGGATCACATCGCCGGCGTGCCGGACATGACGTATGTCTCGCGCCTCGAGGCGTCGCAGCATGACGCGAACGTCGTCTATGCAGCGTTCGACAATCACAAGACCGGCGATTTCAAACCGTATGTCCTCAAGAGCAGCGATCGCGGCAAGACTTGGACATCGATCGCCGGCGATCTGCCGACGCGCGGCAGCAGTTACGCGCTCGTCGAAGATCGCGTCAATCCCAATCTCCTCTACCTCGGCACCGAATACGGTCTGTTCGTGTCGCAGAACGGCGGCTCGTCGTGGATTCCGCTGAAGGGCAGCTTCCCGACCGTGGCCGTTCGCGATCTCTGGTTCCAGAAGCGGCACGACGATCTCGTCATCGCCACCTTCGGCCGCGGCTTCTGGGTGCTCGACGATGTGAGTCCGCTGCGCACGATGTCGCCGGCGGTCGCGGCGAATGAAGCAACGCTTTTTCCGACGCGCGACGCGAATCTCTACGTCGAACGGATGCAGCTCGGATTGCCGGGCAAGTCGTTTCAGGGCGCGTCGTACTTCACTGCGCCGAATCCGCCGTTCGGCGCGATTTTCACGTACTACCTCAAAGACGAATTGAAGAGCCGCCGCAAACAGCGCCAGGCGGCCGAGGCGAAGATCGATACGGACAAGAGCAACGAGCCGGGACATGCCCAGCCGCCGTATCCGACGCTCGACCAGTTGCGCGCCGAGGAGCGCGAGCTCGAGCCGGCCATGGTGATGATCGTGAGCGATGAGGAAGGCAACGTCATCCGCCGCGTCAGCGCGCCGGTGAAGGCGGGCTTCCATCGCGTGGCTTGGGATCTTCGTTATCCGCCGCCGTCTCCGATCGAGTTGAAGGAGCCGGAGGCCGACGTCTTCCAGCCGCCGCCGGGCGGACCTCTCGTCGCGCCAGGTAAGTACACGGTGCGCATGGCCAAGCGCATCGACGGCGTGGAGACCGTCATCGGCGCGCCGCAGACGTTCAACGTCGTTCCGCTATATCTCTCGATCATGCAGGAGAGCGACCGCGCCGCGGTGCTCGATTTCCAGAAGAAGGCCGCCAGCATTCAGCGAACGTTGATGGGTGCCGGCCGCGCGACGCAGGAAGCGCTGACGCGCATCCAATACATCCGCCGCGCCCTCGATGAAATCGCCGGGCCCGATCCGAAACTCGTGTCCGAGGTGAATCGCATCGACATGGCGCTGCGCGACATCAACGATCAACTCAATGGCGATCCGATCCTCCGCCGCGCGAACGAGCCGGCATTGCCGTCGCTGCTCGATCGCGTCAACACCGCCGTGAATGGACTGACGACGACCGCCCCGCCGACAGCGACGCATCGCGAAGCGCTTGCGATCGCGCAGCAGCAGGCGGGCCCGCTGCTCGATCGTCTGCACAAGCTGATCGAAGTCGACCTGGCCGCCGTCGAGAAACAGATGAACGAGCGCGGCGCGCCGTGGACGCCGGGCAGGATCCCGCGGTAACGGCGGCGAAGGCGCCCCGCATGAACTTACACATTTATAAAAACGACTTGACAGCGGTTCAGGATGGCTCTACGTTTTTAAGTAATCCACTTGAGTAATGAACCATTGTCGTCGTGCATCTTGCATGGCGCGACAACTGTTTTCTCGAGGTCGCCAATGCCAGAGTTCTCATGGGAGCGATTGCTGCTGCGGATCGAAGAGGGTGACGTCGTTCCGGTAGTCGGTCAGGACGTCATTCAAGTCACGGTCGACGGCAAGCTGGTTGGTCTGTACTCCTACCTCGCAAAACAGTTAGCGAAACGGCTCAAGACCACCTTCGATGCGAAGGACCCAAGCCCGCTAAACGCTGTCGCCGGGGCATATCTTGAGAGCGGGGGCGACCTCGATGACGTCTACCTCGAACTGAACACGCTGACGAGGGAAACCTCCTCGCTTACGGTGCCTGAAAGTCTGCGGAAACTGGCGGCGATTCGACCGTTGCGCCTCTTTGCCACGACAACGTTCGATCCGATGCTGAAGCGGGCGCTCGATGAGGTCCGTTTCAACGGCGCGCCAGGCACGCAGGTGAAGGCCTTCTCGCCGAAGCGAACGGACGACCTCGACTATGAGAGCCTCAAAAGCGGCTCTCCCATCGTCTTTCATCTCCTCGGCAAAGTATCGGCACAAGCCGATTACGCCGTGACCGAGGAAGACACGCTGGAGTTCCTGCACTCGCTTCAGGCGTGCGGACCGACGCGTCTGTTCGATGAGCTCGACAGCAAGTTTCTGCTAATCATCGGCAACAGCTTTTCAGACTGGCTGAACCGCTTCTTCATTCGGAGCGCAAAACGGGAGCGGCTATGGATGGCACGCGGCCGCGCCGACTTCCTGGCTGATGAACTGGCGCGCAGCGAGAGCCCCCTACTTTCTTTTCTCCGCCGCTTCAGCTCGAAAATGAGGATTTTCACTTCGGGTGGTCCTGTCGAGTTCATTGACGACCTCTACACGCGATGGATGGAGGCGCATGGCGACGATCCAAACGACGAAACTCCATCATCCCGTCCCCTCACGAATCCCGGCTCGGTGTTCATCAGCTACGCTCATGAAGATTTCGCGATTGCCTCAAAAGTGAAAGAGCTCCTGGACAGCGCGCGCATCGATGTGTGGTTCGACGAGCGGCTTACGGGCGGCGATCCATTCGGGCCGAAGATCCGGTTAGCAATCGAGCAAAGCGCGGCATTTCTGCCGATCATCTCTAAAAACACTCTGATCGACGCGCCTCGGTGGTTCCGAATGGAGTGGAATCACGCGGTCGAGCTCTCGAAAAAAGAACGCCCCGACGCCGCCTACATCATGCCGGTCGTCATCGACGATACGCCCTTCAACACTCCCGCAGTTCCGGAGCAGTTTCAGGCGCTGACCTGGGAGAAGCTCGACGACACATTTCCGCGGGAAGCGTGGCTACAGTCCGTCCGAGAGAGGGTGAAGCAGTATCGGCGCTCCACGGAGCATTCGTCATGATCATGATGGAGGCGGTATCGCCGATCCGTCTGAACAAGGAACATCCATGGCCGGCGTTGCTGGCGTTCATGGAGGGCGATGCCGATTTCTTCGGCGGCCGGGAGTCGGAGGCGATGGAAACATTTCGCGCGATCGGGCGCGATACGTTGACGGTCCTCTACGGCGTCTCCGGGTTAGGCAAGACGTCACTTCTCCGCGCAGGCGTTTTTCCTCTGTTGCGCACTGCAAACTATTTCCCCATCCACATCCGTTTGGACCATGGCGATCTCGCGCCGTCGTTCGCCGATCAGGTGAAACAGGAGATCGCCAGTGAGGCCATCGAACATGACGTGGAAGCCCCGGCAATGCCGCGATCCAGGTCGCTCTGGAAATGCTTCCATCGGCGCGATGCGGAGTTCTGGGGAGCCCGCAACCAGCTTCTGACGCCGGTGCTGGTATTCGATCAGTTCGAGGAGATATTCACCAAGAACGGTATCGATTCGGCGCGCGTGACGGCCTTCCTGGACGAACTGGCCGATCTCGTCACGGGCGTTCTGCGGAACAAGCAGGAGGAGGAAATCGCGCAGGACGAGTCATCCACGGAAGGACGGCTCTATCGGTATCGCGAGCACCGGTATCGTGTCGTATTCGCGCTGCGCGAAGACTTCGTCACACAGCTCGAAGCACTCAGCGAACGCTTTCGTTCGATTTTCTCGAATCGTGTGAAGTTGCTGCCCATGAGCGGAAAGGCAGCGCTCGAAAGCACGCTCCAAGCCGGCGGGCATCTCATGGATAGCGACACGGCAACTCGCGTGGTGCGCGTACTGGCCGGTGAGGTCGACCCGGCAGAAGCAGGTGCCGGCCCAGGAAAAGCATTGGAAGCCCTCATCGTCGAACCTGCCTTATTGAGCCTCTTCTGTTCCGAACTGAATGAGCGGCGTCTGGCCGCGAGCGAGACGAAGATCAATCCGACGGTCCTCTCGACCAAGAGCCGCGAAGAGGTTCTGACGAACTTTTATAACCGTTGCGTTGAAGGACTAGGCGACGGCGTGCGACAGTTCATCGAGGACGACTTGCTCAGCACCGACGGGAAAACACGCGACACGATGTCCGTCGATCGCGCGCTGGCCGAGGGAAAGATCGACCAGATCGCGCTTGAAAAGTTGGTCGGAAGCCGCCTGCTGCGCATTGAGGAGACTCGGAATGCGCGTCGGATCGAGCTGTCGCACGATGTGCTGACGTCCGTGGTAAGGACGAGCCGCGAACAGCGCAGACAGAACGAGCAGATGGAGGAGGAGAAAAAGGCTCGCCGTGAGGCCGAGAGCGAGGCGCGCACCACCCGACGGGCCCTGAGAAGGACCCAAGCGGCGGTGGCCGTACTTCTCATCCTCCTGGTCGCCGTGTTCGTCGGACCGCTGGTGACTCGGTGGTTCATGAAAAAACGAGAGGCCGCGCACGACTACCAGATAGCTCTGCAGCACTTAAAAACTGGCTCTGCCGCGCCGGCGATGGCCTATATGGCGAGAGCCGTTCGCCTCGATCCGGATCACCGCGGTGCACGGGCCATGTTGGCGAACATGCTGTTGAACCGGAATTGGCCAGTTGAGATCCTGCGGTTCCCGTCAACGGACCAAAAGGCCGGTGACATCACTGAGGACGGCCAGCGCCTCTTGACAGTGTCGTCGGCGGGACTTGCGATCCGTAACGCTGATGGCCGGATACTTTTCCCGCCGATCCCTATTCCTGCGGATATGGACGTCGGGTTCAGCCCCTCGAGCCGCGGCATTCTCGTCTCGTCGAAAGGAAGCGATCGAGGCAAATTCTTTTCGGTATATGACGCTGCGACCGGCAGACTCGTTCTGCAACATCCGGCTTCCCAAAACCTCACGTATCCAGTCGACCTGACCTCCGACGGCCGCTCGGTGATCTACTACAAAGAAAACCTCGACATACGCATCGTCGACGTAGCGACGCATGCCGACCGAAGCTCCGGCATCAATTTCCGCAGTTTCGTCGCGAACTTCCGAGGCGCGAAGTGGGGTCCCAAAAATCGGTTCGTCGTCATGTTCAGAGGGACGGCCGGACAGGCGACGGTCGCTCAGCCGCTGATCCTCGATGTGCTGAGCAAAAGCGCGCCGGTGCTCCTCGATCGCCATGAGGAAATCAGTTTCGCTCGTTTCGTGAGGGACGGCGATCTCATCGTGGTATCCGACCTCGCAAACAATGTTTACGTTCACGACACTCGTGACGGAAAGCAGCTCTTTTCGGCGAAAGGACTCGACGGTCCTATCCACGATGTCGACCTCAGTCCTGATGGAAAGCGTCTGGCAGTTGCCTACGGCGACAACACGGTGACGCTATGGCATACGGACAACGGTGATCCGATGTCTCTCCGACACAGCGACGAAGTTGTATCGGCCCGCTTCAGCGCGGATGGCGAGCAACTAATTACTGCCTCAGTGGACGGCGCAGTACGCTGCTGGAACGTCCGCAATGGCACCACCGTCGCCGAGGTGATTCATGGACGCAGCCTCGAGGGCGCCGTTTTCGCGGGTGATCAACGGCGGGTGCTTGCTATCGATGAAGACCGGAACCTTATGGAATGGCGAATCGTCGCATCGCGCAACGCGGCGGAGGTCACGGACACCGAAAAGGCCCCAATACGCCTCGACGTGACGAACGACGGATCGGTGATGTGGGCAACGATGGCCGATGAGCTGCTTGCATTCGATGTTACGAAGCGCCGCCTTCTCCGTCGCAGGCAACTGACACCATACGCAGCTGTCTCTATGAATCCCATCGATGGAAGCATCTTTGTTTCGAATGGCACCGGAATGATTTTTGATCCTCGCTCGAACGCGGAGACAGCAGTTATCCAAGGGGACCCCATCCAGAGCGGCCGATACAGCGGCAACGGGCGCGTCATGGTCATCAAGACGTTTACCATGAATGAGCAGTCTTTCCAGACGTCCGCGACGCTACGGGTCCTGGATGTGCGAACGCTCACCGAAAAGGGAAGAATCTCGGGAATGACGAGTCCCGTTTACCTGGTGAAATATGTGGTGAACCGTTCCGGCGACAGGATCGCCGTCCTCGATGGTGAGCGGCTCGCACTCTATGACGACCACGGTAAGGCCGTAGGCACGCCGAAGGCGGTCCATGGCATTGAGATAATGAATGGCGAACCGTTCGCGTTCAGTGAGGACGGCACATATCTCCTCACCTACTCAAACGTTGACGGTGTCCGCATATGGGACGGCCGCACGGGACAGTTACGCGGCGGTCCATTCGACGCCGGGGAACAAATTCGGTTCGCTTCTCTGCGAGGCAACAACCAGTTCCTCATCGCGCTCGGCGACCGGACCACCGGCGTCTGGGACTGGAAGGAGAGGAAGCTCGTCGGACCGCGGATCAACTCCGGCGAACAGAATGTCCGCGCCTGCCTGTTGACGAACGATCGCCTGTTGACGACCGGTCCACGCACCAGCAGAGTCTGGGACATTCGGAATGGCATACCCGTCAGCGAAACGCTTCGCTCATCCGTGCTTCCGGTGATGGTCGGCGATTCGATGCTGCGCACCTTAGGGCGTTACATCACGCGGGTTGACCTGTCGCCCATCTCCGAAGCGGAGGCGACCATCCTGGCTGATATGGCGGAGAGCGTGGCCGGCGTCCACGTCAACGATGAAGGAGCGTTCGACGAAGTGAACGCTGCCAAAGGCTTCGCGGTAGCGGCGGCAGCGTGTCACAAACGCTCTTCGTCCTCGGCGGTCTGCCAGACCGCGGCAACACTCAACGCAGACCCGCTGCTGCACCTGCAGATGAAAGTGGCGAATAAGTAGGTGTCCGATTCCCCACACGAGTCCGGCGCAGCTACTCGCCCATGCGCGCGCCCATTCGCTTCTTGATCACGATCGGAATTGCGATCAGCGCGAGGAGCAACGCGCAGACGATGACCAGGCGGCGCAGGGCGTCGCCTTGCGTCATCGTTCCGTTGACGAGGGAGTCGGCGCAGTAGGTGAAGACGATGTGCGAGGGGATGACGCCGATGAGCGTCGCCCAGAAGTAGTCGCGGAAGCGCACGCGGGCAATGCCGGCGGCGTAGTTCCAGACCGCGAACGGCGGACCTGGGATCAGGCGGACGATGAGCATGCTCGTGAATCCGGCCGATTCGACCTGGCGGCGCACGGCGCGGCCGGCGCTGCCGAATTTGTCGAGCAGTCCTTCGCCGAGGAAGCCGCCGACGAAGTAGGAGGCAACCGCGCCGAGCATGCCGCCGGCGATGGCGTAGACGGCGCCGAGTTTCCATCCCCAGATCACGCCGGCGGCGATGACGAAGACGCTGGCCGGGATGGCCAGGACGCAGCCAGCGGCGTAAAGCGCGATCAGCACGATCGGGCCGTACCAGAGTCCGCGCAGCCAGGCGATGAGATCGCGCAGATGTTCCTTGGTCAGGTAGGTGCGCGCCGGCGAGAAATAGAGCGCGGCGACGCCGACGACGAGAAGCGCGAGGACGGCGAGCTTGATCGCGTTGCGGCGATTCATCGCGGCGCGACCGCCACGACAGAACTGTACGTCTTCGCCGCCAGCCCGTTGACCCTCAGCACCGTGTCGAGCGCCGTCTTGCACGGCACGTCATGAAAGAGGAACGTGCCGCTTCCGGTGACGCCGGGATCGATGACGAGATTTTTGATCCCGCACTGCTTCTGAATCGATTTCAGGACGACGTGCACGTCGGCGTCTTTGACGTCGAGCGTGACGCCGCGCGGCTTCGGCGCGGCAGACATGAGCAGCAGCGATGCTGCGATGACGAGGACCGGTCTCACGCGTCGGCACAACGAGAGGGCGCTCGTCAGGCATTCCGCGGATGCCTCTAAAGCATTTTTACGGCGCGGAGGTCAGCGTCTCCGTGGCCCGGATCGACGTCGTCAGCGACGGTGCGTCCGGTCCTTTCGGGTGCGTAACGCCGGCGAGCGTTGTGGTGGTCGTTCGCGACCAGCGCGCGGGGATGTCGACGGTGACTTCGATCGTCGACGTCACCGCGGCGTCGGCGGGTGTGTCGAAGACAAGCGCGCCGATGCGGTCAACGCTGCGGACGAAGGACATCTCGATGACGGCGACGCGATGGCCGTTGCGTGGTTCGAGCGCGCGCAGGGTGGCGCGGCCCGGGATGGTCTTCACCGCGTGGCCGAGGGAGTCGTAGCAATCGGCGAGTTGCGCGACGGGAACGTTCCACGACGCGCCGACGGCGAGCGGAAAACTGGCGATGCAGAGATTGTTCGCCTCCACGCGCAGCGAGCGCTGTACGAGCTCCGTCAGTCCGACTTTCTCGTCCTCGAGCAGCGGTTTGCCGTCGCCGGATGTGACGTCGATGTTCTTCCCTTTCACGTTGAAAAGCAGCGTGCGGCCGTTCATGGCCGTGAACTCGCTGCCGTTTTCGTCGCCATGCAGCACGCGGCCGTAGACGCGCTTCGAACGGCTTCCGGCGGCGTCGCGCGCGAGGGTGGTGTCGACGTACTCCTCGCGATCCATCTGCGAGATGCGCTTGGTCGACAGCTCCTTGCCGTCGACCGCGCGGACGACGCTCGTGCCGCTGACTTCCAGCTCCGCGGAGCCGTGAATGGTCGTTCCGGCCGGCGGGTTGATGGCGGGATTGATGCGGACCGTTTCGACGGCGAAGGCAGAGGATGCGAACAACGCCGCCGCGAGCGCGAATCGGCAACATTTCATGCCAGGCTCTCGACGATCATGGCGATCCCCTGCCCGCCGCCGATGCAGGCCGAGGCCAGGCCGTACTTTTTCTGGCGGCGGCGTAGTTCGTAGAGCAGCGTGATCACGAGTCGTGTGCCCGACGCGGCGAGCGGATGGCCGAGTGCGATCGCGCCGCCGTTGACGTTGAGCTTTTCCATGTCGATACCGAGCTCTTTCGCGACCGCGAGGATCTGGCCGGCGAACGCTTCGTTGATTTCGATCAGGTCGATGTCGTTGAGCGACATGCCCGCTTTCTTGAGCGCGATCTTCGTCGATGGAACGGGGCCGATACCCATGATGTCGGGATCGCATCCGGCGATGCCCCACGAGACGATGCGGCCGAGCGGCTTCTTGTTCTTCGCGTTGTTCGCATCCGTGACTACGACCATGGCCGCGCCATCGACGATGCCGCTGGCGTTGCCGGCGGTGACGAAACCGTCCTTCGCGAACGCGGGCTTGAGCTTGGCGAGACCTTCCATCGTCGTTTCGGGACGCGGGTGATCGTCGGCGGTGATGGTCTCCCCTTTTCGTCCGACCGGAACAGCGACGATCTCGTCATTCAATCGGCCGGCCTTGATCGCGTCGGCGGCGCACTGCTGGCTGCGCATGGCGAACTTGTCCTGCTCTTCGCGGGAGATGTCGTACTTGCGCGCGAGATTGTCCGAGGTCTGGGCCATGTACAGGCCGCTGTAGCTGTCGAGCAGCGCGACCATGAGCGAGTCTTCCAGCGCGCCCTGCCCGAGCTTCAATCCCTTGCGCGCACCGCGAATCACGTGCGGCGCCTGCGACATGTTCTCCATGCCGCCGGCGAGGACCGTCGTCGCTTCGTCGAGATGAATCTGTTCCGCGGCGCTGACGATCGACTGGATGCCGGAGCCGCAGAGGCGATTGAGCGTCAGCGCCGGAACTTCTTTCGGAACGCCGGCTTTCAATCCGACGTGGCGCGCGCCGTAGATGGCGTCGCCCGAGGTCTGCAGCGCGTTTCCGACGATGACGTGGTTGATTTCTTCCGGCGCAACGCCGCTGCGCGAGAGCGCTTCTTTCGCTGCGAATACGCCGAGGTCGATGGCGGTGATGTCACTGAACGAGCCGTTGTATTCGGCCATCGGCGTACGCGCGCCGTCGAGGATGACGATGTCTTTCATTGAGGTTCCTTTAGCGGTATTTGGTCGGTTACGTCGAGTGGATCAGTAGATTAGTGGATCAGTCGATCAGGACAAACCCGTCAGCCATCGATTGCATCCACGATCTGCCAACGCCTGATCCACTGATCACTGATCTACTGATCCACTGCCTTTCAAAATCCCTTCGGCAACTTCATGCCGAGGTTCTTCACGAGGAAGGCCATCTCGTCGGTGGTCTCCTCGATGATCTTGGCGGTCGGCTTGCCGCCGCCGTGGCCGGCGCGGGTCTCGATGCGGATCAGGACCGGCGCGGGGCCGGCCTGCGCTTCCTGAATCGCGGCGGCGTATTTGAAACTGTGTCCCGGCACGACGCGGTCGTCGGTGTCGGCGGTGGTGATGAGCGTGGCCGGATACTTCGTGCCCGGCTTGATGTTGTGGTACGGCGAGTAGGCGTAGAGCGCCTTGAATTCGTCGGCGTTCGCGGACGAGCCGTAATCATCGACCCAGTAGCGGCCGGCGGTGAACTGATTGAAGCGGAGCATGTCCATGACGCCGACCGCGGGCAGCGTGGCGCCGAAGAGATCGGGACGCTGCGTTTCCACGGCGCCGATGAGCAGGCCGCCGTTGCTGCCGCCCTGCACGGCGAGCTTCGCCGGCTTCGTGTAGTTGTTCTTGATCAGGTATTCGGCCGCGGCGATGAAATCGTCGAAGACGTTCTGCTTGTGCAGCTTCGTCCCCGCCTCGTGCCACGCCTCGCCGTACTCGCCTCCACCGCGCAGATTCGCGACCGCGTAGACGCCGCCCATGTTCATCCACGTCAGACGCGAGATGGAGAACCCCGGCGTCATGGAGATGTCGAATCCGCCATAGCCGTAGAGCAGCGTCGGATTGTTGCCGTCGAGTTTGAGGCCCTTCTTGTACGAGATAAACATCGGCACTTTCGTGCCGTCCTTCGACGTGTAGAAGACTTGTTTGACCTCGTAGTCCGCGGGATTCATGGCCACTTTGGCGCGGAAGACGAGCGTCTTTTCGCCCGTGGCGACGTCGTAGCGATACACACTCGGCGGCGTGGCGAAACTGGAGAAGGCGTAGAACGTTTCGTTGTCGTCCGAACGGCCGCCGAAACCGCCGGCGCTGCCGATGCCGTCCAGCGCGACGTTGCGAACGAGCTTGCCGGCCGTGTCGTAAATGCGGATGTCGCTGTGCGCGTCGCTCAGGTAATTGGCGACCAGCCGATGCCCCGTATACCGCACGCTCTGCAGCTTCGCCGCATCCTCGGGGAGGATCTCTTTCCAGTTCGCGGCCTCGGGATTGCGCAGGTCGATGGCGATGAGACGCCCCTTCGGCGCCTTCAGATCGGTGCGGAAGTAGAGGACCGGGCCATCGTTGCCGACAAACGAGTAGTCGTTCTCGATCTTGTCGACGATCGCCACCGGCATCGCGTAGGGATCCTGCAGATCTTTCACGTGGACCTGGTTGCGCGATGCCGTGCCCGAGGTCGTGCTGATGATGAGATAGCGGCCGTCTTCGCTGACCTCGGCGTCGTGATTCCACTCCGGATGTTCGGCGTTCGCGTACACGACCGGATCGTCCGACTGCGGCGTGCCGAGGCGGTGGTAGTAAACCTTCTGATCGCGATTCAGACTCTGGTAGGCCTTGCCCGATTCGACGGCGGGAAAGCGCGAGTAGAAGAATCCTTTGTCGTCGTTCGTCCAGGCGATGCCGGAGAATTTGACCCATTTGATCTCGTCGGGAAGTTGTTTGCCCGACGCAACCTCGGCCACGTGAATGACCTGCCAATCGGACCCTGCCTCGGACGTCGAATACGCGGCGTACTTCGCGTCATCGCTGATGGCGACGTCGCCAAGAGCGACGGTTCCATCTTTCGACCAGCCGTTCGGATCGAGCAGGACGCGCGGCGTGTCGCCCCACTTGTCGACGGTGTACAGCACCGACTGATTCTGCAGGCCGTTGTTATTCGAGAAGAAGTAGTGACCGCCGCGCTTGAATGGCGTCGAGTACTTCTCGTAGTTCCACAGCGTGGTGAGTTGCTTGCGGATCGGCTCGCGCTCGGGAATCGTGCCGAGGTAATCGAAGGTGATCTTGTTCTCGGCCGCGACCCAGTCGGCGACGTCCTTGGACGTGCGAACGTCGGTCTCGAGCCAGCGATACGGATCGGCGACTTTGGTGCCGTGGTAGTCGTCGACCTGCTCGACTTTTTTCGTTTTCGGATACTCAATCTGCGCGCCGGCAGCGGCAGTGATGAGGAGCGCGGTCATGACGGCCGCGAACGTGCGGAGATGCATTCGGAAATCCTCCTGGCGGGTACTTCAGGACTGTGGCGGCGCGATTATAGGTTGCCGCCGACGTACTAACAGCAACGCAATCCCGGCAAGTTCCACGATCACGATCCAGACGCTGCCTTCGATGCCGAAGTAGCCGCCGGTGAGCCAGGGCGAGCCGCGGCCGACGGTGCGCAGGACGCTTTCGCTCGATTCGTAGCCGCTGACGTTGTATCCGAGAATCGGTCCGGAGAGGAGGTTCCAGGCGAGATGAATCCCGATCGGGAACCAGAGCCGTTCGTAGCGCGCGTAGGCCAGCGCGAGCAGGATGCCGGCGAAGAAGAGATTCGCCATCGCCAGCATCGAGAAGGCATTGTTGCCCGCGTGCAGGGCGGCGAAGACGAACGATGAGAAGAGGACCGCTGTCAGGCGATGCGACTTCCAGATCTTCTGGAACGGATAGCCGCGGAAAAGCAGCTCTTCGTGAAACACCGCCGGCAGGTAGACCGCGAGCAGTTCGATCCACGGAAAGCCATTGCCGGCGACGTGATGAAGCCGCGTCGTGAGCAGCACCAATCCGTCCGCGGCGCCGATGAGCAGGATTGCCGCTCCGCATCCGATGAAAAACTCGCGAGCCGCGATACGCGGCGGAACGAACAACCCGAGGTCCCACTGGCCGTGTTCGAAGATCGCCACCGTGCCGAAGGTCGCCGCGCAGACGCTGAGCAGCGCCACCCATTGGTTGAGAAACGCGCCGGCCAGCTCCGATACGAATCGCCCGGCAAAGAACGTCGCCAGGTAGAACGCCACGAAGAGACTGAGCGCGGCCACGATCTGCGCAAATATGCGGAACTCGTTTTTCGTCTCGGTGGTCATGAGCAAGGCGTTTCACCACAAAGACACAAAGGGCACAAAGAGATTTCTTCGTGTTCTTTGTGCCTTTGTGGTGAAACGAAAAACGGCGGCCGAAGCCGCCGTTCGAATCGATTCGAATGTCGTGGATTACTGCGCTGCTTCGACGATGATGCCGATGTTCTTCGCGCCGCTGGCGCGGGCCATGTCCAGGAACTTCATCGTGGCGTCGTAGTCGACGTCGGGCGAGCCCTGGAAGAAGACCATCTTCGACGTATTGCCGTGCATGATGTCGCGGATGCGAACCGGGAAGTCGTTCGCCGGCACTTCGTCCTTGTTGATGTAGATGTGATTGTCCGGCATCAGGCGGAGGATGATCTGGTCGTTGACCGCGGACGGAGGAAGGCCCGCGGGCGCCTTGGGCGGAACGCGCACCAGATAGCCCATCTGCACGACCGGCGTGATGACCATGAAGATGATGAGGAGCACCAACACGACGTCGACGAGCGGCGTGACGTTGATGTCCGACTTGATTTTTCCGCTGCCACCTACTTGCATGGCTAGACCGCTCCTGGTGATTTCTTCGGTTGTGCGATCAGTCCGACGTTGTTGAAGCCGACCTCGCGGCAGGCTTTGAGTGCGTCGAGCACGGCGCCGTACTTCACGAGTTTGTCGCCCTTGACCGCGATCTCGCGGTCGGGAGTGCGCTCGTGAATCTTTTCGAGCTCGCTCTGCATCTGCTGTTTGATCACGGGCAACGACCCGAGATAGACGGTGCCGTCGGCTTTGACCGAGATCTGCAGCTGCTTGTCCGTGTCGGGCGTCTTCTCCGGATCTTCCGTCACCGGAAGATTGACCGGCACGCCTTTCTGAAGCATGGGCGTGACGACCATGAAGATGATGAGCAGCACGAGACACACGTCGACGAGCGGCGTGACGTTGATGTCGGAGTTCAGCGCGGCAGCGCTGAGCTTTCCGACCGAGCTATGCCACCGATGAGTTGCCATGTGTTCCGGCTTCCTTCAGCAAGTAGATGGACATCTCCGAGCCGGAGTTCGACATCTCGACCGTGAAGCGGTCGACGCGGTTCTGGAAGTAGTTGTACGCCCAGACCGCCGGGATGGCGACGAAGAGGCCGAAAGCTGTCGTCAGAAGCGCTTCGGCGATACCGGCGGACACGGAGGCGATACCGCCGCCTGACGTGGCCATCTTGCCGAAGGCGTGCATGATGCCGATGACGGTGCCGAAGAGGCCGACGAACGGTGCCGTGGCGCCGATGGTCGCGAGAACGCCGAGGTTCTCCTTCAGTTCCGCGACGGTGATCATGGCCGTGCGGTCCATACCCTGGCGCGCTGCTTCGACCGCCACTTCCGGATCGCTGTAGCGTTTGTCGCGGCGGGCCGCTTCAAATTCGAGCAGACCGGCCGAGATGACCTTGGCAAGATGCGACTGCTTGTACTTCTTGGTGATGTCGATGGCCTGCTGGTAATCGCCCTTGGTCAGCACGTTCGAAAGCGCGCCGAGCAGCTTGAGCGACTGATTCTTGGCCTGCTGGAACGTGATGAAGCGCTCGATCATGACCCAGATCGAGTACACCGACATGATGATCATGACGATCACGATGCCTTTGGCCGCGGTCGACATAGATTGCCACAAAGATCCGAGACTCATATCCATGATGCAGTTCCCTCCAATGACGTCTGGGCAGGCCGGACGTTCTTAATTCAGTTTGAAATTGACCGTGAGATTGAAGATGACGTCCACCGGCTGCCCGTTCAGAGTACCCGGCTTGAATTTCCAGCGTTTGACCGCATCGACGGCGGCCTGATCGAGACCGAACGGAAGCGGTTTGAGAACATGAATTTCGGTCACGTCGCCGCTCTTGCTGATGGTGCACTCGACGATGACGATGCCGGAGATACGCGCCTTCCGCGCGACCTCGGGATATTGCGGCTCGACGCGGCTGATGGTGACCGGCGCCTTGACGTCGCCGCCGACGCGCAACGGCGCGTCCGGTTTCGGAGGCGGCGGTGCCTCGGTGATCACACCGCCGACGACGCCGCCGACCACACCACCGGCCACACCGCCTTCGACGCCGCCTTCCACACCGCCCTCGACGCCGGCGCTCGTGGCCTGCGTCGCCACCGGCTGCACCTTTTCAGGCACAGTCGTAGGAGCCATTTCCTGGATGTTCTTCGGGACCTCGACCGGCTTGATGACCTGCGTGGCGGTCGCCGCTTTGGGTGGCGGCGGGGGCGGAGGAGGAGGCGGCGGGGCGGAGGCGACGGAGTACTGCGCCACCTGAGCGGGCGAGTTCATCGGGAAATCGACGGTCCAGATGGCGCCGACGACGACCGCAACGACCACGACCACATGAAGCGCCACGGAGACCGGCAGGGTCAGGAGGCGCTGGATGCCCACCTTCTGTTTCTTTGATTCGACGACGGTAGATTCAAACATTGTCTTTGCCTGTATGCGTCTAACGCGCTCGCGCTAACTTTTCTTCGTCCCGGCGGCCTTCCGCGCGGCGAAGATCTGCATGGTCTTGTTGCGGATGGCGTCCGCCTGAGCGACGTCAGCCTGTGCTTTCACCGGATCGGTCAACGCATCGACCAGAGCCTGCTGGCGCCACAGCAGATTAAGGTAGGCCATGGCCTCGGCGTAATCAGGCTTCATGTCGATCGCGTGCTGGAGCGCGTCCTTGCCGCGGTTGATGATGTCCATCTTCTGGGCAACATCGGCGGGCGGGTTCTTGGCCACCTTCTCGTAGCAGACGACGCCGAAGATGTAGAACGCTTCAGGGTTCTTCGCGTCGAGCAGAGTGATCTTCTGATACCAGTTGAGCGACTCGTTGAAATCGCCCTGCTTGGCGTAGAGCGTGGCGATCGACTTGACTGCCTCGAGATCGGCCGGGTGGCTCTCCAGGTAGTGGCGGAAGTAGTCGATGGCCTGCGAGGTGCGATTCGCGTTGAGATACATGTTGATCAGCGCGTCGCGGGCGATCCGGTCGTCGGGCCGTTTCTTCAGATAGTTGTTCAGCTCGAGGATGGCGCGGTCCGCGTGCTGTTCATTTTTCGGCGACTTGTCGTCCGGAACGTACATTCCGATCTCGGAGTAACCGACCAGGCGATCGAGATCCGGGAAGCTGGGATCGATCTGACGCGCCGCCTGGTAGTGCGGCAGCGCTCCTGCGTAATCTTCCTTCTGATAGGCCTCGTTAGCGGCCTTGATCTCCATGCGCGCCCGGATCTTGGTGCAGCCGAGCGAGGAGAGGGCGAGAGTCAGTGCCGCAATCAGGCACAACACCTTTTTCATGAAATGTCTAACTCCAAGCGTAGTGGTGCGTCGCGGATTCTGAAGCGGCTGTGAGGCTGTCCGGGCGGTGGCCGGCCCCCCTCCGAGACAATGGCGTGCGACTATACCCATCGGGTTTTGCAGCGTCAAGGCGTTCGAACATACCTGATACCAAAAGTTTTAGTTGGATGCACACACTGTTATTTCTGCACCACGTGACCTGCTTTGACACCCGATAACGTGATAAGGAAACCTGCGAAGCAGGGATGAGGGGTTAGGGACGAGGGACAGGGGAAAAGCGTCCGGCGACGCGACGACGAGAGCTCCCAAACGGTCTTCGCTCATATCTCGTCCCGCCTTTCAGTAGCTCGGCTTGAACTCGCCGGTAAGCGTGCTGATCGTTTCCCATAGCTCTGGAAAGAGCGGCTCGCGCGTGCCTTGTTCGAGCTGCGCCGCGGGCACGTTCTTCAACGACATTACCTTCGATCCGATCACGCGGAACGCCAGCCGCATGTGCGAGTAGCGCCAGTTCAGGAACGCCTCGTCGTAGTCGAGCATGGCCTGCACGAGGCGGAACATCTCCGCATGTTCGCGAGGCTTCCGCTCGATTTCGATTACGGTCAGCGAGCGGCGCCCGAGGAGCGCTTCGAATACCGGCCAGACGCGCTTGCCGACCTCGAGCAGTTTCGCGAAGCCGGGGGATTCCTGTCCGCTGCCGCGGCCGAGGGAACTGGTGCGGATCACGTGGTAGTCGGCCGGCGCCATCGTCTCCAGAATCACGATCTGCTGGCGGAGCAGATTGATGATGCGCGCGCAGCGGTCGAGCAGTTCGGCGGCCAGCGCGACGTCATCCGCGGCGATCAGTTCCACGGCGCGCCCGATTTCGTAGTCGACGTGATGCAGCCACAACTCCGCCGCCTGGTGCGTCGTCTGGAACAGCCGCTCTTCAGGATGCGAGAGCTCCTCGACCGGCTTCTGCAGCTCGAGCAACTCCGGTACGCGGACGTAGCGCTCGTAATCGCTATCGCCGCGGCCTTCGAGAATCGGTCCGGTATGCGTGCCCATCTACACCAGCTCGAGGATGTGACCGAGCTTCTTCTTCTTCGCCTCGAGGTACTTGCGGGTGTCGTTCGAGGGCGCGATCTCCAGCGGGACGCGCTCGACGATCTCGAGGCCGAAACCCTCGATGGCGACGTACTTGGCGGGATTGTTCGTCAGCAGGCGGATCTTGCGCACGCCGAGGTCGCGAAGGATTTGCGAGCCGGTGCCGTAGTCGCGAATGTCGGGCGGGAAGCCGAGCTTCTCGTTCGCTTCGATCGTGTCGTGACCCTGCTCCTGCAGCTCGTACGCCTTCAGCTTGTTCAGCAGACCGATGCCGCGTCCCTCCTGCAATAGATAGAGGATGACGCCCTTCCCTTCCTTCGCCACCAGCTCGAAGGCGCGGTCGAGCTGCGCGCCGCAATCGCAACGGGCGGAGTGGAAGACGTCGCCCGTAAGGCACGACGAATGGACGCGCACGAGGACGTCGTCCTCCTCGTGGATCTCCCCCATCACCAGCGCTACGTGCTCCTCGCCGTTGATGTCGCTCTTGTATGCGTGGACGCGGAAATCGCCATACGGCGTCGGCAGGCGCGGAGAGGCAAGGCAGTGCACGTGCTTCTCGGTCTGCATCCGGTGATTGATGATGTCGGCCACCGTGATGATCTTCAGCCCGTGCTGGACGGCGAATTCGCGCAGGTCCGGCAGGCGCGCCATCGTCCCGTCCTCATTCATGATTTCGCAGATGACGGCAGCGGGAGTCATGCCCGCGATCATCGCCAGATCGACCGATGCCTCGGTCTGGCCTGCCCGTTTCAGCACCCCGCCCTTTTTCGCGCGCAATGGGAAGACGTGGCCGGGACGCAGCAGGTCGGCCGGCTTCGTGCGCGGATCGATGGCCACGCGCACCGTTTCGGCGCGATCGTGCGCGGAGATGCCGGTGGTGACGCGTCCGCGCGCTTCGATCGACACCGTGAACGCCGTGCCGTAGTTCGACGTGTTGTGCTCGACCATCAGCGGCAGCTGCAGCTCGTCGCAGCGCTCCTCGGTCATCGCCAGGCAGATCAACCCGCGCCCGAAACGCGCCATGAAGTTGATCGACTCCGGCGTCACTTTCTCCGCGGCGATGCAGAGATCGCCCTCGTTCTCGCGATCTTCGTCATCGACGATGATCACGACCTGGCCGCGGCGATACAGCTCGGCGGCTTCTTCGATGGTGGCAAAGGGCATGCGGGATTGTACGGGTTATGGGGCGTGGGGAGTGGGGTGTGGAAGAAAAGCGAGAGGAATCTCCCACTCCCCACACCCGACGCCCCACTCCCTTATCCGGTTACCTTGAAACTCTGCTCCACGTTGTACGACTGCTTCGACACCGTGTCGACGATCTTCATCTTCAGCGTGTAATCCCCCGGCTTGAGCGCCGGCTTGACCTCGGCCAGCGGAATTGTGCTCAGGATCGCGTAGTGGCCGGGTCCGGGCGCGCCGCTCAGCGGCAGCGGGGCGGCATCGGTCAGCGGCGCGCTGATCGTCTTCTTGTCCGGTCCGATCAGGTCGAGCTTGTACTGCAGCTTCGGCATGTTCGAGGCGGTGTCGATGCCAGGGTTGTTGACCTCGACGAAGTAGTTCAGCTCATCGCTGTTCTTGAAGGTGAGGTTGCCTTTGGGAACGACTTTCAGCTTGCCGAAGGCGAAGGCCGCCTTCGCCGGCTCGGCCGTGCCGAGCTCGTAGACGTTGTCGGAGAGGATGAGGCGCGACGTGCCGACGGCATCTTTGGCCGGGCCGGTCACCTCGATCGGGCCGGAGGTGACGAGCACCGGCTGTCCGGCCTTGGCCAGACCGACGATGGCGGTGTACTTGCCCGGCGGCAGCGTCAGCGATTTGTCGACGAAAAAGTCGGTGCGCGACGCGGTCAGCTTGGCCGGCTCTTCGAACGACGTCACGCGCGTGCCCGAGGCATCTTCGACCGCGCCGAAAATCGTGTCGGCCGCATCGGCGGCGATGTTCGCGGACGACGGAACGTAGACCGACACCGGCACGAACGGATCGCCCGACGGCGAGACGAACTCGGCGTACGAAAACGCAGCGCCCTTGTTCGACGCCTTCCCGGCTTTCGCATCGGCGAGCGCCGCTTCGAGTGCCGCCGTCTTCACGCCTGCAACCGCAGCCGCCGCAACCGGCGCCTTGGCTGCTGCCGCGGCCTCGTAGGTCGGAACCTTCGTCAGATTCGGCTGGGTGATGAAACTGGCCAGCATCTTCTGCGAAGCCGTCGACTGCGGATCGACGAACGGCGTGGCCAGCTTGAAGTCGCCACTCCGGTACTGATCGTGAAACTTCACTTCCAGCCGCGGAATCCCGAAGAGTTTCTGCGCCAGATCGCCTTCGTAGGTCCAGACCATGTCAGCGGAGCCCGACGAATCGCCGAAGCTGCCCACTTCCGTGTTGCGCATGTCGCTGCGGGTGTTTCCGCCGGCCGTGCCGGGCGTCGTGGTCCGCTTGATGGGAGCGCTCGGAGGACCGAAGACGATGAGCAGCCGGCCCGGTTCGGTCATCGAGCCGTTCGTACGGCCGTGGCTGAACTGCGTGTCGGCAAGCTTGACGCGCGCCTCGAACTCCTCGCGGAATTCGTTGCGCGGCGTGGCCGGCGTCGGATCGCGGCGCGCCCAGAAAAGGGCGATGAATTCATCGGCCGCGGCGTCGGTCTGGATGTTCTTCCAGGCCGCTTTTTCCTCCGCGGTCATGAGGTACTGGGCCGGCCCCTTGCCGAAGTCGGCTTTGGCCGGCGACAGCGCGGCAAACGCGCTCGTGGCGGCGGCTGCGCTGAGGATCGCGGCAATCAGAAAGTTGCGAGTTTTCATCAGATTTCTCCGGTTTGTTGATCGCCGGTCCAAACATCACAGGACCGGACCTATTCCATTCGGCGGCGGCGCTCATTCACCGTCGAATTTCTCCATCTCGTCGTAGAGCTTGTCCATCTCGGCGTCGATCTCTTCCTGTTTGATCACGCCCTTGCGAACCAGCAGCGCCGCGATGCTGTGAAGAAGGATGCTGTTCTCCACGATCATCTGCTCGAACTGTTCGTCGTCATCGCCACCATTCCCGTCGCGATCGATGTCATCCATGCCTTGCGCCTCCTTCCCTGCGCCATGAGGAGATACCACAAAACGCTCCCGCTTGCCGTGCCGCGCGGCGCAATACAATCGCGCCCATGAAACGAATTGCCGCGCTCGCCGTTCTTCCGCTCTTCCTCCTCGCCTGTCCCAAACAGGAAGCCGTCTCTTCCACGACCACCACAACGACCACCTCCGCCGCCCCGATGAAGGTCGGCCTCCTCACCACGGGCTCCATCAACGACGGCGGCTGGAACGCCATCGCCTACGAAGGCTTGCAGCAGATTCACACGCAGCTCGGCGCCGAGATCTCGCATCAGGAGACGAAAACGCCCGCCGAGTTCGAAGAAGGCTTCCGCTCCTACGGCGCCAAAGGATTCGATCTCGCCTTCGGTCACGGCTTCGAATTTCAGGACGCCGCGCTGAAAGCCGGCCGGCAGTATCCGAAGACGGTCTTCATCACGACCTCGGGCAGCTCCGTTGCGCCGAACGTCTCGCCGATGGTCTTCCAACTCGAGCAGGCCACTTACCTCCTCGGCGTGATCGCCGCGCGCGAGTCGAAGACCGGCAAAGCGGGATTGGTCGGCGGCATCAATCTCCCCTCGATCGCATCGACCTTCCTCGCCTTCAAAGCCGGCGCGCAGTCGGTCAATCCGAAGTTCGAGGTGAAGGAGATCTACACCGGCAACTTCGACGACGTCGGCGCCGCGAAGCTGGCCACGCTGTCGCTCATCAACGCCGGCTGCGACTTCATCTTCCATCAGGCCAACGAAGCCGGCCGCGGCGTCTTCCAGGCCTGCCAGGAACGCAAGGTACGCTGCTTCGGCTCGAACAAAAACCAGAACGACATGGCCCCCGACGTCATCGTCGCCTCCGCCGTCCTCGACGTCCCCGCCGCCATCGTGCACATGGCCAAACTCGTCCGCGATCACCAGTTCAAGCCGCAAATCTACTGGCTAGGCATGCACGACAACATCGTCTCCTTAGTCTGGAACGACAAACTGAAACCGTCGCTCAAACCGGAGACGATCGCCGAGGTATCGAAGATCGAAGCGGATATTCGCAGCGGCAAATTCGAAGTGCCAAGAGGCAAGTTCTAAGGCCTTTCTCCGCGTCCCCCGCGTCTCGGCGTGAAACCGGTTCCCATGCGCCTATCGCACATAACCAAATCCTTCGGCGCAAACAAAGCCGTCGACGACGTCACGCTCGATTTCAAACCCGGCGAGATCGTCGGCCTGGTCGGCGAGAACGGCGCCGGCAAAACCACGCTCATGTCCATCGCCGCCGGCGAGCTGGCGCCGGATGAAGGCGCGATCGAAGATCGCGAATCTGTCGGAATCGTTCACCAGCACTTCCTCCTCGTGAACGAATTCACCATCGCCGAGAACCTCGCGCTGTCCATGTGGGGCCGCGATCCCGCGGAAGTCATCCGCGACTCCGGCATCGACCTGCGCGGCTTCCATCGCCGCGTCGCCGACCTCTCCGTCGGCGAGAAATCGAAACTGGAGTTGATCAAAGCGATCGCCGGCCGTCCGCGATTTCTGATCCTCGACGAGCCGACGTCCGTCCTCGCACCCGCCGAGGCGCGCGAGCTGTTCGACGTCATGCGAAGGCTGGCCGCGGACGGCGTCACCGTCATCTTCATCAGCCACAAAATCCCCGAGGTGCTGGAAGTGGCCACGAGGATCGTGGTCATGCGCCGCGGACGAATCATCGTCGACGGCGGCGCGATGAGCGCGGAACAACTTGCCGAGGCGATGGTCGAAAAGCGATCGCCCCAAACGGAGCGCCGGCGGCCCGCCGGCTGGACCGCCGGCGGCTCGCCGGCGTTAAAACGCAACGAACTCGAAGTCCATCGCGGCGAAATCGTCTCCATCATTGGCGTTGCCGGCAACGGCCAGTCCGAGCTCGCCGCGAACCTGCGCGACACGCTGCGCGGCCACGTCGCGCACATCCCCGAGGATCGCGCGCGCGACGGATTGATCGCCGAGATGACCATCGCCGAGAACATCGCGTTGGCGGAACCGCGCTGGAATCCGCGCGCCGCCGCGCGACGCGCCGCGGAGCTGATCGAGCGATTCGACATTCGCGCGCAGTCGCCGCTGCAACGCGCGGGATCGCTTTCCGGCGGCAATCAACAGAAAGTCATCCTGGCCCGCGAGCTCGAGCGGCAGCCCGAGATCATCGTCGCCGCCGAGCCGACGCGCGGCCTCGACATCGAAGCGACCCGTTTCGTTCACGACGAGCTGCGCGTCGCCGCCGCTCGCGGCGCCGCCATCCTCCTCATCACCTCCGATCTCGACGAGGCCTTCACCCTCGGCGACGCCATCCACGTGATTTATCGCGGCGCGTTGAGCGCGCGATTGACGCCGGGCGAAGCGGCGGAACGCGCGCCGGTGCTCATGGCGGGAATCGGCGCATGAACGTGCGCCGTATCGCCGTCGCCGTCCTCGCTGCGGCGGTTGCCATCGCGCTGCTCGCCGTGAGCGGCATCGCCTTCGGACACTCTCCCCGCGAGCTCCTCTCGATCCTCATCAGCGGATCGGTCGGCTCCAACTTCGCGCTGCAAGGGACGCTGCTCAAATCGATTCCGTTGCTGCTGACCGGCCTCTCCGTCGTCATCGCCTTCCGCGCCGGCGTCTGGAACATCGGCGGCGAGGGGCAGTTCCTGGCCGGCGCCCTCGGCGCATTCCTCGCCGCGCGCTACGGCATGATCGCGGCGATTGCCGCCTCGCTCCTCGCCGGCGCGATCTGGGCTTCGATCGCCTCGGCCATGCGTCTCTGGCGCAACGCGCCCGAGGTGCTGACGACGATCCTGCTCAACTTCATCGCCATTCATCTGCTCGGATACGCCGTCAACGGACCGCTGCAGGAAGCGAGCGGCAAGTATCCGCAGAGCGATGCGATTCCGATCGCCGCGATGCTGCCGACCCTCGGCGCGAGCGAGCTCCACGCCGGGATCATCCTCGCGATCGTCGCCGCGATCGCCGCATGGTTTCTGCTGTATCGAACCGCGGAGGGGCTGCGCCTCCGCGCCAGCGGATTCAATCGCAACGCAGCGAAGTGGGCCGGAATCAACGTCGACGCGCAACTGGTCCGCGCCATGGCCATCTCCGGCGCGATGGCCGGCCTCGCCGGCGGCATCGAGCTCCTCGGCGTCACGCACCGCCTCTTCGAACGCTTCGCCGCCGGCTACGGCTACGCCGGAATCGCCGTAGCCCTCCTCGCGCAACTCCACCCGCTCGGTACACTCGCCTCGGCATTCTTCTTCGGCGCGCTCACCACCGGCGCCGGCGAGTTGCAACGAACGGCCGGGATTTCATCGACGGTGGCGACGTTCGGCCAGGCGATCGTGATCCTGGTGATGATCGTCTTCACGCGAAGCGTCCGGAGCGCTGGCGTCTCGCCGGCTGGCGTGGCGGCGTCTCGCCGCCACGGGCGGGCGGAGGAAAGTTGATGACCCACCAACTCCTCGCCGCCATCCCGCTGGCCATCGTCGCATCGACGCCGCTCCTCCTAGCGGTCCTCGGCGAGCTCGTCGTCGAGCGCGCCGGCATGATCAACCTCGGCATCGAAGGGATGATGCTCACGGCGGCGATGACCGCCGTGATCACCGCGCAACTGACCCACAGCGTGATGCTCGGCTTCCTCGGCGGCATCGCCGGCGCCGCGATGGTCGGCGCGCTCTTCGGCCTCTTCGCCCTCCGCTTCTTCGCCGACCAGATCGTCACCGGCACCGCCATCGTCCTGCTCGCGCAAGGGCTGACCGGTTTCGTCTACAACGGACTGCAGCAAAACGACATCTTCAATCAACCGATCCCGCGGATGAGCATTGACGTCATCGTGCCGCTGACCTGGATCATCATCCCGATCGCGCTCGCGTTCCTGCTGTGGAAAACGCGCTTCGGCCTCCGCCTCCGCGCCTGCGGCGAGCTCCCCGCGGCGGTGACCGCGAACGGCGCATCCGTTGCGATGCATCGCTGGATTGCGCTGGCGATCGAAAGCGTCCTGGCCGGCCTGGCAGGCGCCTACCTCGCGCTCGCGCTATCGAGCGGATTCGCAGAAAACATGGTGGCCGGCCGCGGCTTCATCGCCCTCTCCATCGTCATCTTCGGACGCTGGAAATTCAAAGGCGCCCTCCTCGGCACCGCCGTCTTCGGCATCGCCGCCGCCGCGCAGTACGCGCTGCAGGCCAGCGGACGCGGCGTCCCGTTTCACCTGCTGCTCGCCGTGCCATACGTCGTCACGCTCCTGATCCTCTGCGGCATCGCCGGCCGCGTTCGCGCGCCGGAAAGTTTGGGGAAGACGTAAATTCTGTTTCACCACAAAGGCACAAAGGACACAAAGAAAACCTTTGTGCTCTTTGTGTCTTTGTGGTGAAACGGGTTCTTACGCCCGTCCCCAACTTCCCACCGAATCCCACACACTCGCCACGCCCGCCCGCTGCGCGTTCGCGCGCTGGCGAGGAATCGACGAAAGCACAGACGCGATCGCGGGAACGATCTCTGGGGTTACGCGCTGCAACGACTCGTCGTGATCGGCGATGAATCGCGTCGACACGCGGCCGTCGCGGAAGGCGGGATGCGTGACCAGCCGCCGCAGCCAGGAGATGTTGGTCTTCGTGCCGAGGACGATGTAGTCGCGGAGGGCGCGATCGAGGCGGTCGATGGCGGCGTCGCGCGACTCGGCGTAGCAGATCAGTTTCGCCAGCATCGGATCGAAACTGACGCCGATCTCCGTCCCCTGCGACACGCCCGCATCGACGCGCACGCCGGGGCCGGACGGCTCGCGATAGAACGCGATCGTCCCGCTCTGCGGCAGAAAGCGATCGTCCGGATCCTCCGCGTAAATGCGCACTTCGATCGCGTGTCCGCGCTGATGAAGATCCTCTTGTTTCCACGGCAATCCGCCGCCTCCCGCGAGCGCGAGCTGCGCGCGTACGAGATCGACGCCGGTCACCTCCTCGGTGATCGGATGCTCGACCTGCAGCCGCGTGTTCATCTCCAGAAAGTAAAACTCATTCTCCGGCGTGACGATGAACTCCACCGTGCCGGCGCTGCGATAGTCGACGCCGCGCGCTGCCGCGATCGCCGCCGCCGCCATGCGTTGACGCAACTCATCGCTGTAGCGCGGTGCCGGCGTCTCCTCGATCACCTTCTGATGGCGCCGCTGGATCGAGCAGTCGCGCTCGAAGAGATGGACGACGTTGCCGTTGCCGTCGCCGAAAATCTGGAACTCGACGTGGCGCGGCTCCTCGATGTATCGCTCCAGCAGGAGACGATCGTCGCCAAACGATTTCTTCGCCTCGCGTTGCGCCGATTCGATCGCACTGCGCAACTCGTCTGCGGAACGAACGATCTTCATCCCCTTCCCGCCGCCGCCCGCGCTGGCTTTGACCAGGACCGGAAATCCGATCCGCGCCGCTTCGGTAGTCAATATGTTGACGTTCTGATCTTCGCCGTCGTAACCCGGAACGACCGGCACGCCGAGCTTCTGCATCAGATGCCGCGACTCTGCTTTCGAACCCATGGCCGCGATCGACGCCGCTTTCGGTCCGATGAAGACGATGCCGGCGTCATCGCAAGCCGCGGCCAGCTCGGCGCGCTCGGAAAGAAAGCCGTAACCGGGATGGATGGCATCAGCCGCACATTTCCGCGCCGCATCGATCACGCGCGCGACGTCGAGATACGTCTCGCGCGCGTCGCCGGTGCCGAGGGGGATGGCGTCATCGAAATAGCCCCGCACGTAGCGGATGTCGTCGGCCTCGGAGTACCCAAGCACCGATTCGATGCCCGCCTCGCGACACGCGCGCGCGATGCGCACCGCGATTTCGCCGCGGTTCGGAACGAGAAGTTTGCGGATCATGACTCGCACCGGAGCGCTGGCGTCTCGCCGGCTGGCTCGGCGGCGTCCCCGCCGCCGAATGGGAGGCTTGCGCGGGTCGCGGTTACCAGCGAAATTCGAGGGTTTGCCGGTTCGGCAGCGAGGACGCAGCCGAGCCAGCCGGCGAGGACGCCAGCGCTCCGTCTCACTTCGCCCACGGCGCCTTCTCCTTTTTCAGGAACGCCGCCATCCCGCCCTGCCCCTCGGGCGAAACTCTCCGCGCGGCGATCGCCTCGATCGTGTACGGAATCGCGTCGACCAGCTCGTGCGATGCAACGTGCGCGATCAGCTTCTTGCACTCGCGGACTGCTTCCGGTCCGGACGACTTCAGCGCCGCAATCGTCTCGGCCACCGCGGCGTCGAGATCGTCGGCGACGCGATGCACGAGTCCGATGCGCAGCGCGCGCTCCGCGTCGAACCGTTCGCCGGTCAGGAACAGCGCGCGGGCGTGCGTCTCGCCGATCTTGGCGACGACGTACGGCGAGATCACCGCCGGCAGGATCCCGAGCTTGACCTCGGACAGCCCGAACTTCGAATCGCGCGCGGCGATGGCGATGTCGCAGATCGCGACCAGTCCCACGCCGCCGCCGATTGCCGCACCCTGAATCCGTCCGATGACCGGCAGCGGACATTCATTCATCAGCGCGTACATCCGCGCCAGTTGCGACGAATCGCGGACGTTCTCATCGCGCGTGTAGCTGACCATGCGCGACATCCAGTTCAGGTCCGCCCCCGCGCAGAAATTCGTTCCGGTCCCGCGCAGCACGACCGCGCGCGCCGTGCTGCCGGCGAGGCCGCCGAACAGATCGATCGCCTCCGCGATCAGCTCCTCATTGAATGCGTTGTGAACGTCCGGCCGGTTCAGCGTGACGTTGAGGATGCCGTCCGCTTCCTCGACGACAAGGGTTTTGTAATTCATGCGGCGCGGATTGTATGGCGGGCGGGATGTAAGTTCAGACACTGCGCCTTGCGAAAGCACAGACACTCGTCCGTGCTGCTGATGTTCTCGAAGCCGCAGTTCGAACCGCGGAGCGGTTTCAGAGGGTAGCCAGGGGTGAGAGCGAAGCGAACACCCCTGGAAAGAGTGCGTCCCAGAACTTCGTGCCGCGGTAGCGGCACTGGAAAAATCTTTCTTGTGCCGCTGACGCGGCACCAAAAGCCGTCCGACATGACCTGACGAGGGGTACTCGCTTCGCTCGAACCCCTCGCTACCCTCTGGAGCCGCTCCGCGGCGCGTGTGACACAGACGCTCTTCTGTGCTGGAGAGGCTCGGACCAGAGTGCACCGCCGATGGCTGGACGCGCCGGCGAGCCGTCGGCGCTACGTTTTGCTGCGCTTCAAAATCAATGCTTCGCCGACCGTTTCCGCGGCGTCGATGAAAAACTGTAGCTCGGCGTCAGCGTGTATGCGCCGGTCCCGCCCACCGTGCCGTTCGCCTCGACCTTTACGAAGATCGCGATGTTGCCAGGCGGCAGGAGCGTGGGGAAGAACGTGGACGTCAGCGTCGCCGAGCTGTTTGCGGCGATCGTTTGAACGACCGTCGTCGTAAGGTTGCTCGACATCGTCACCTTCAGAGGCGTATCCGTCGCGGTCACCGTTACCGCCACCGGCGACGTATTCGTCGTGAACGTGTAGTAATCGACGTCGCTCGCGCTGCAGATCTTCGCTACGACCGTCTGCCCGCTCCTGACGTTGCCGAACGCAGTGGCCTGCGTGTCGTTGGGCTCGTAGTTGTCGGTGCACAGCGGCACCGTCACGCCGCCGTTCGTGATCAGCACGAAATCCTGCGACGTCGAACGCGTGTCGCCGATCGCGCCGCGCACGATGATGTGATACGTGCCCGGAGCCGCGCTGGCGATCTCCACTTCCTCGGTCGTGTCGGTGTGATTCTCGGCGCGTGTGGCTACGGCATTCGGCGCGTTCTTGTCGAGCACGAACGGCAGGACCGTGACGCCATTCGGATCGACGACGCGCACGTCGAGATCGTTCACGAGCGTCTTGTCCGCCAGCTCGTCGTCGTCATCCGGTTGCGGATTGGGCTGCAGCAGAACCTCCGGATCGAACCAGCCGAGGACGACGCGGAAGCGTTGCGCCGCTGCAAGGGTGACCGGAAAATCGATCTCCTGACCGTTGCTGATCGTCCCCTTGCGGATGCGCGAGCCGGTACCGTTGTCATCGCGGATCAGATCGGCCGACGCCTTCGCGTCGGCGAGACCGAAGCCGAACGTGTAGTCCGGACCGGCGTTGCCGAGGTCGTCGGCGCCGGCGATGAGAAGCGTTTTCAGCATCGAAGCGTTGGGCGTCGTCCCGAACGTCTTGCGGTACTGCTGCGTGAGCATGCCCGCGATGCCGGTGACCACCGGAGTCGACATCGACGTTCCCGCGACCGTCGCGTAGGCGCTGTTCGGAAACGTCGAGAACTGGTCGGTGCCTTTGGCGACCAGCTCCGGCTTGACGCGGCCATCGGTCGTGGGGCCGTGCGCACTGAACGGCGCGATGGCGAAAGCGACGGGCTGGATCGCGCCGACCGTCACCGTATTCTTCGTGCTGGCCATGAGGCCGATGGTCGTAGTCGCACCGTGCGTGGGGTGCGGGGTTTTCTCGCAATAGGTCGGGCCGGCGGAGCAATTGAACGGCGCGGTGGTCGGGCAGTCGGTGCCCGTCCCATTCTTCGAGTAACAGTAGGTGTGCGGATACGAGCCGGAAGGAGTCTGATCTTCGATGTGCTTGTGGACGCCCCACTGGCCCAGCACCGGATTGCCCGAGTCGGCATCATTGCCCGCGGCGTGAACGATCAGCGGCTCGTTTGTCGTGCGCATGAGCGCGTCGTAGGGCTCCGACTCCAGTCCGCTGTACGCACCGTAGCCGTCCTCATTGCCATACCAGACGTTGCCGTCCTGCCAGCTGAAGGCGAAATCCCAGGAGTTGTTGTCGGCGACGCTCCCGACACTCTTCGTACCGTTCGTCTTGTCATCCAGGAACTTGTTGAAGTCGGGATCGCCCTTGCTGTCGCTCGGATTCGCATCGAAGGCGTGCAGCGTTGCCGCCGGCGCCATTCCCTTGGCCGCGGAGTTGAGGCCTGCGGCGATCATCGTCCCCGAGGTGTGCGTGGCGTGCGCGTTGACGGGGCGCGAGGGATCGAAATGACTGGTGAGCCGCCCGCCGAACTCCGGATGCGCCGTGTCCGGACGGCCATCGGGCTCGAAAATCGAGAGCACGACGCCGTCGCCGCTCAGGTTGTACGGTGCGCTGTAGAGCGGCGTGACGTTGGAGAGCTGCGCCGCCACGGCATTGAGCTTCTTGATGTGCAGCGGCGGTCCGTACACACCGAACACGCGCTCGTCCTTCGCCAGGTCGAGCATCGTCGCCGACGGAACCCGCACCGTCAGGCGCTGCGGATGGGCCAGAGCAGACTCGAGCGGCATATCGATCGTTCCGCCGACCGCTTCGATCGCAGCCTGCGCCTCTTCGAACGTGACGTCTTTCTGAAAGAGGACGCGCAACCGCGCATATGCCTTCCCCTGCGCTGCCTCGGCGTACGCAGCCCGCGCGACCTTGTACGACGCGTCGTACGCGCGCAGCGAACGGATCCGCGCATCGTGCGGAACTTCCGCACCGTCGCGCACCCGCACGAGATAGCGATGATTCGCCAGCGGTTGCTGAACGTCGATCCCCTCGGCAGCCAACTCCGCGCTGGCGGCGGCATCGAGCGGGACGTCGCTCTCGAGGATGAAGTGCCGCATCGGCACCGAACGGTCAGGCGGCAGAGCCTGAGCGACGATCGGCAACAGCAGCAGGACGAAAGCAGAAGCGAGGCGGCGTCGCATGAGCATTTGAGGATCGGTCTCCGTTACGTCAATTGAGCGGCGGAACGTCACGCGCGACGGCTTGATTGCTTTCGATCAGGGCGTAACGAGTTGTTCACAATAATAAATGGTGCCCGAGGTCGGACTCGAACCGACATGAGGGTTAACCTCGGCAGATTTTGAGTCTGCTGCGTCTGCCATTTCGCCACTCGGGCAAGTGTGTCATCTTCTCAATGATCGCGGCCTCACCAGCACAGACAGGAGTGTCTGTGCCACACCATCCTGCCGTATTCGCGACTGCTGCCACACGGGAGAGCCAGTGTGGCACAGACACTCTTGTCTGTGCTTTGGCCAGATGCCGTGCCTGTCCCTGTTAACCGAGAGCTGCCGTACTCTCTCTCCAGCGGTTTACCGCCCCATGTAACTCTTCATCCGTCAAAACCCGATTCGTCGACTTCGCGAGCTGAAAAATCTCTTTCGCCAGCCCTTCGTCCTGCGGATAACCCTTGGCGTCGAGCCAGTAGATCACGTTCGAGAGTCCACACATCGGACCCACTTCGATGATCTGCTCGAGACCGAACATACCTGCCGGAACCCCCGAGTAAACGCGGTCGGCCAGCCACTCGCTTCCCTTCTTCTTCGCTTTGATGATGGCCGCGGCATGAACGCCGGTCCCGGTGCGGAAGGCGTCGCGTCCGAAAACGGGATACTGATCGGGCAGCGGGATATGCACCGCCTCGGACACAAACCGCACGTACTCCGGCAGTTTTGTGAGGTCGTTGTCGATCCACTCCATCAACTTCAGATTCACCATCAGCAGATCGATCGGCGTGTTTCCGACGCGCTCCCCGATCCCTGCCGCCGACCCGTGAATCCGATCCGCGCCCGCTTCGATTGCGGCGATGGAGTTGATTACGCCGAGTCCCCGATCGCTGTGCCCATGCCAGTCGATCTTCACCTCGGGATTGACGCGATCGACGACGCCGCGCACGAAGCGGATCAGATTGCGCACGCCCCACGGCGTGGCGTGCCCGACCGTGTCGCAGACGCAGACGCGCTTCGCCCCCGCTTCGATCGCCGCCGTATAAAGCTTCTCGACGTCTTCCGGCTTGGCGCGCGTAGTGTCCTCGGTGACATACATGACCGGCAGCCCCTCGGCCACCGCAAAGCGAACGGCCTTCGCCGACTGCTCGATGATCCAGTCGAGTTCCCACTCCTCCGCAAACTGCCGGATCGGCGACGACCCGATGAACGTACAAGCCTCGATCGGAATCCCCACCCGCTGCGAGATCTCCGCAATCGGCCGGATGTCATTCTCATGCGTCCGCGCCGCACAGTTCGCCGCGACCTTCAACTTCGCATCGACGATCTCCCGCGCCAGCCGCTCCACCGACTTCTGCACATGCGGCCCCGCGCCGGGAAGCCCGATGTCCGAGGTATCGACCCCGATCTCATCCTGAAAATGAAGAATCCGAATCTTCTCCTCGATCGAAGGATCCGTCACCGAAGGCGACTGCAACCCATCGCGCAACGTCTCATCATCAAACTGAATCTTCTTCCCCGAAGGCCTGCCTGCTTTTTCGGCACCCAGGTTCCAGTCGTAAATGAGATCGTGAAGAGAGTCGGTCATCGGGTTCCGATGATAACGCGAGCTTTTATCTGCGTGTCATCTGCGTCATCTGCGGATACCGGTCCGGTTGTTGCTCTCCTCATGCTCGTGGTCGCTTTCGAAAAGGCTCCGCCGGACGCGCGAGTCGTTCTGCCGGTTCCCATTCGTGAGCTGGGATTGCGGCTCGAGGAATCGCCGGTCGCGGAGTACGTCCGCCGGCTGTACGACGAGCTCGAGGCGGCCGGCCTCCATCACTACCGTCCGCTCTGCTACCTCTCCGACGAGTGGGGTTGTCCTTCCGAGGAGCCGGTCATCGGCATCCCCTTCTACCTCGGCGATCCGCGCGTGCGGCACATCGAGGACGCCATCAACGACATCGAGAACGAGCGCGAGATCATGATGTATCTCCGCCACGAGGCCGGCCACGCCTTCAACTACGCGTACGACCTCTATCGCACGGACGAGTGGCACGCGCTCTTCGGATCCTTCCGCCGTCCCTACCGCGACGACTATCCCTTCGTTCCCTTCTCCCGCGATTACGTGCGGCACATCGCCGGCTGGTACGCGCAGAAGCATCCCGATGAAGACTTCGCCGAGACTTTCGCCGTCTGGCTCGATCCCAATTCGCACTGGCGGGATCGCTACAAAAACTGGGGAGCAATGCGCAAGCTGCTCTACATGGATCGCATCGCACGCGAAGTCGGCGACGTGCCGCCGCCGCATCCCAGTGGAGAGATCGACGTGACCGTCGACGAGATGGAGCAGACGGTCGAGCAGTTCTATCGAGATATGCACTTCGACGAGTCGGAAATGATCGCCGGCCTCGCGCTCGACACCGACCTGACCGACATCTTCGTAGATCCATCCCGGCGCCGTGAAGGCGTCGACTACCGCCCCGCCGGCGAACTGCTGGCCGAGCATCGCCGCGACATCATCGACAAAGTCAACGAATGGACCGGCGTCCGCCGCACGCTGGTGCGCGCGCTCGTCACTGACGCCGCGGAGCGCGTCCGCGAACTCGCCCTGCTCTCGCAGCGCGACCGCAGCCGCTCCGAAATGGTCGAATTCACCGTCTACATCACCGCGCTGTCGATGACGTTCCTCACCGGAAAGCGTCCACTGCGCCACAGGAAGACTCCATGAAAATCGCAGTGCTCTTCGGCCAGTTCGAAGACTATGAAGAACAGCCCGGCGCCGACCTCGAGGCCGCAAAGCCGAAACGGAAGCGGAAAAAGAAGAAGACGGACGTCGAGGCCATCACCGATTCCCTGCGCGAGCTGGGACACGATGCCATTACCTTCGCCATCGACGGCCGTCCGCAGACGCTGGCCCGCCTCGCGCGCGCGGATGCCGAGCTCTGTTTCAACCTCATCGAGTCGTACAACGGTGACGACACGATGGAGATGCACTTCGCCGCCTACCTCGACCTGATCGGCAAGCGCTACACCGGCGCCGGGCCGCAGGGGTCGTACCTGGCCATGGACAAGGGCATCGCCAAGACCATCATCCGCGACCACGGCCTTTTCACTCCCTACTCGATGGTGGTGAACAAAGGACACGTCGGGCACGCGCAGGACATCCGCTTCCCGGTCATCGTCAAGCCGGCCACCGAGGATGCTTCGAAAGGGATCGACGCCTCGGCGGTGGTATCGTCGATCAAAGATCTCTTCGAGCGGATTTCATATATTCATGATGAGTTCGATGCGCCCGCCTTGATCGAGGAGTACATCGAAGGCCGCGAGATCTACGCCGCCGTCCTCGGCAACGATCCTCCCGAGGCCTTGCCGCTGATCGAGCTGGACCTGTCGAAGCTCCCGAAGGGAACGCCGAAGATCGCCAGCTACGAGGTCAAGTTCGATGAGAGCACCGAGGCCTACAAGAAGACGAAGTCCGGCCCCGTCCGCGACCTCGACGACGACGTCGTCACCGAAATCCAGCGCGTCGCCATCACCGCCTTCCGCGCCCTCCACCTCCGCGACTACGCCCGCATCGACCTCCGCCTCGGCACCAACGGCCGCATCTACCTCATCGAAGCCAACCCCAACCCCTGGCTCGACCCAATCGCCGAATTCGCCATGGCCGCCAAGGAGAGCGGACGCGCCTACGCGCAGATGATCGACACGATCGTGAAGGCGGCGATGGCGCGGCGGAGGTAGAGGACTCGAAGAGGTGTTGGTTATGTCGCGAGATTCCGGGGTTTCCGCAGGCGCTGAACTGGCCGGGGTAAAAAACGTTTCACCACAGAGGCAAAAGAGCACAGAGAAAACCACTCTGTAGGGGCGTATCGGGGACACCATTTTCACGCGGAGGCGCGGAGGACGCGGAGAAAAACCTATATCTCTCTTTTGCTTTTCTCCGCGATCTCCGCGTCTCCGCGTGAAACCGGCTCCTCGTGGCTGCACGCTCAGGTGATCGCCGAGGTGATCCTGAGTTCCGCTGCAACGTCGGCGAGCCGCTTGTCGCGCGTCCAGAGCTGCGCGCCATCCGTCAGCGCGGTCGCCGCCAGCAGATGCGCGTCGATGTAGCCGATCCCTTTTCCCATCAAATGGTGGTGCTCGATGAAATGGAGCGCTTCCTCGTCCGTCGCAACGACGATCGAGGGCAGCGTTGCAAGCAGTTCCAGGACCTTGCTCCTCTGCTTCATTTCTCCGCACGCTAATTCACCAATGATGAACGGATGAACCAGCACATCCTCGGCTTCCAATGCGTCCGCCAGCAACGCAATGGAGATCCGAAGGTGATCGATCCAGACCGATGTGTCGACGAGGATCAAGACGGCCGCCGTCTCCGCGGAGCTTTGGCGCTGCGATCACTTCCTCCGAGTTTCGCGAGACGGCGCGCGCTTTCGCGCGCAATCAGCGCGCGAAGACCATCGTGGATCAAGGCGGTCCGTTCCTGCGTCCCGGTCAGCCGCTGCGCCACTTCGACCAACTGTTCATCGAGATTGATTGTCGTACGCATGCGAGCACCCCATGTGATGCATCAATGATACATCACGTGATGCATATTGCGATCACCGTGCGTAGAGGCACCGAAGGTTTCTCTGGGTCCTCTGTGCCTCTGTGGTGAACTGCCGTGTTCATCCTTCTGCGATGTTCAATACAGGTGAACATTCACGATTTGTGAACACCCGGGACTGCGCCGTGTTCGGATTTCAAGCCCGATCTGGTTACGTCGCGCGGCGAGCCGCCCCACTGGCGGCTCCAGGCGCGGCGGAGTTGCACGTCGGAGCCGAAGCCGGCGACGGCGGCGGCGCGCGTGACGGTGGCGCCGTATTCGAGCGATTGCCGGGCGCGCTCCAGGCGGATCAGGCGCAAGTAGTTCAGCGGCGAGATGCCGGCGTGATCGACGAAGAGCCGCAGCAGATGCCGCTCGGCCGCGTGGCCGACTTCGGCCAGCGAGGCCATGTCCCAATCGCGCTGCGGCTCGGAGACGATCGCGTCCTGCACGCGGTGCACGGTCGGGTGGAGGTGGCGGCGGTGCATGTGAAACGGCGACAGCTCGGTGTCGCGCGGGGAGCGCCGCAGGTAGACCACCATGTCCTCCGCCACGCTCGCCGCCAGCGCTTCGCCGCACTCCTCGGCGATGAGGTGCAGCGCGACGTCGATCCCCGCCGTGATGCCGGCGCTCGACGCGATCGGACCATCGACCACGAAGACGCGATTGTCGATCACCTTCGCCCGCGGCGCGAGCTCGCGCAGCATGGACAACAGCTCGTGATGCGTCGTGCAGCGGCGCCGCGCGAGCAGTCCCGCGCGCGCGGCCAGCAGCGTGCCCGAGCAGATCGTGACCAGGCGATGCGGCGAGTTTGTATCGAGGAGCGCGCCGTGCAAGCGGTCGCGCAACCATCGCGCGGTGGCGGCGATCTCCGGCGTCGGATGCGTCACGTGCGCCGTCGGTTGGCCGACCACCACCACCCAGGTCGGCGTCGTGAGTTGCTCCGGCAGCGGCGCCAAGTCGCCCAGCGTCAGTCCGACGGACGTCGGCAGATTCTCAACCGGCCCGGCGAACGCAAGCCGAAAGCGCGGCGGCAGTCCGCGCGCTTCGCGGTGCTGGTTGGCGAGACGAAAGGCTTCCGCAGGACCGGCGATGTCGAGCAGCAGCGAATGCGGCACGATGACGAAGAGGACGTCGATGAGATTTGCGCTCGCGTTCATGTGAATCAGTCGATCAGTAGATTAGTGGATCAGTAGATCAGTGCCTGTCATTTACCAATCACTAATCTACTGCCTTATTCGCGCTGATCTACTGATCCACCGGTCACTGATCCACTGCTTGTCCGAAAGTGATTGAAAGATGTCGGGCTGCGCTGCGACATGACGTCGGGCCGCCGCTATCTTCGGATCGATGCATACCAGCACATCCGACAAGCTCGTTTACACGAAGCCCGATGCACACATTCTTGCCGTCGCGCTGCCGATCGTCATGGCCTCCGCGCTGGCGTGGTGGCACGTGTCGCCGTCCACCGCACGAGCGGCGGGACGGGCTTCGTCGCGACTCGAGAGCACGGTGGACGCGAGCATCGCGCCCGGCGACGATTTCTTCGGATACGCCAACGGCGCATGGCTCAAAGCCACCGCGATCCCGGAGGGGAAACAGCGGTGGGGCGCGCGCGACGAGCTCGAGGAACAGGCCCGGCGCCGCATCGCGGAGCTACTCGACAACGCCGCCGCCGCGCCGGCTGGCTCGGCGGCGCACAAAGTGGCCGACTTTCGCGCGGCCTATTTGAACGAAGCCGCCATCGAATCGAAAGGACTCGCGCCACTCAAACCGCTGCTCGATCGGATCGAACGCGTCTCGAACAAGGCGGACCTCACGCGTCTCCTCGGCCGCGGAATGCGCGCCGACGTCGATCCGCTCGGATTCGGCATCTACGACTCGGCCAGCGTGCTGGGACTCGCCGCGCAGCAGAGCATCCACGGCGAGAAGACCAACGTCGCGTTCCTCGTGCAGGGGGGATTGGGTCTGCAGGACCGCGACGACTATCTCAGCGCGGACGCCGCGAAGAAGACGCGTCGCGATCGCTATCGCGAACACATCGCGAAGATGTTCGCGCTTGCTGGCTTCGATCGCGCCGACGAACGGGCCAGCGCGGTGCTGGCGCTGGAGACCGCGATCGCGCAAAGCCATGGGACGGCCGAGGGGTCGGCGAATGACCGCAATGCAGACAATGTGTGGACGCGTACCGATCTCACGCTCCGCGCTCCGGGGATGGACTGGACCGCGTTCTTCGATGCGGCGGGACTGGACAAAGAGGGAGAGTTCGTCGTCTGGCAGCCGAGCGCTGTGACCGGATTGGCAGCGCTGGTCGCATCGCAGCCGCTGGAGAGCTGGAAAGACTATCTGCGCTTCCATGCGCTCCACGATTTCGCCGACGTGCTGCCGCGCGCATTCGCCGAGGAGGGGTTGGCGATGCGTGGGTCGCAATCATCGCGCGGCGAGCGCGCGCTCGCCGCGACGCAGTCGGCGATGAGCGACGCAATCGGCCGGATGTACGTCAAGCGCTACTTCCCCGCGCAACAGAAAGCACGCCTGGAGCGAATCTCCGACAACGTCCGCGCCGCGCTCATCAAGCGCGTCGAGGCGTCGTCGTGGATGTCGCCGGCCACCAAAGCGAGCGCGCTGTTGAAGCTGAAGACGTTGTACGTGGGGCTCGGCTATCCCGATCGATGGGAGGACTACTCATCGCTGACCATCGATCCGAACGATCCACTCGGCAACCAGCTTCGCGTTTCCGACCGCGCCTACCGCAACACCGTCGCCCTCCTCGGCCAGCCCGTCGATCTGAAGTTCTGGGCCATGCCGCCGCAGCGGGTCGGCGCGCTGCTCGTCTTCCAGCAGAACTCGTACGTCATGTCGGCGGCGCTGCTGGAGCCGCCGAAGTACGATCGCACGTCGTCTGACGCCGCCGCCTACGGCTCCGCCGGCGCGCTCATCGGCCACGATCTCACGCACTACATCGACACGCTCGGCGCCGATTACGACACCGAGCACCGCATGCGGCGCTGGTGGACCGCCGAGGATCTGGAGCGGTTTCAGAAAGTCGCGCAGCCGCTGGCCGATCAGTTCTCGGCGTACCAGCCGATCCCAGGCCTCTCGATCAACGGCAAGCTGACGCTCACCGAGAACATCGCCGACCTCGGCGGACTCGCTGCCGCGTTCGACGCCTATCGCAAAACGCTCGGCAACCGCGCGGCGGATCCGAATTACGTCCGCGCGCAGGACCGCGAGTTTTTCATCGCCTACGCACAGACCCAGCGTCGGAAGATCAGCGAGGACGCAAACCGGAAGCAGATTTCCAGCAGCGATCACGCGCCCGAGGACTACCGCGCCGACACGGTTCGCAATCTCGATGCGTGGTACGACGCGTTCGACATCCGCCCCGGGCAGCGGCTGTACCTCGAGCCCGCGGCGCGCGTGCGGATCTGGTAATGCGCGTCACCGTCTGTGAGCTCCCCCACGAGCCGGAAGCGCTGGCCAGCGCATGGGCCGCACTGTGCGAACACACGGCGCGGCATTCGTCCGAGCTGGTGCTGCTGCCGGAATTCGCGATGCTCGAACCGCTCTGGCAGGACGAGATCTTCGACTCTGCGCGCTGGACCTCGGCGCAGTCGCTCAGCGACGTCTGGCTTCATCGCCTCGGCGAGTTGCACGGGGCGCACGTCGTCGGAACGCGTCCCGTCACCATCAACGGCCGTCCGTTCAATCAGGGATTCCTCTGGTCCGCCGCCGGCCTGATGCCGCTGCGCCGCAAGTTCTACCTCCCCGACGAACCGGGCAGTTGGGAAGCGCGCTGGTTCGACCGCGGCGATCCCGATTTCCCCAACTACCGCGCCGTCGACTGTTCGTTCGCCCTCAACATCTGCACCGAACTGTGGGCACTGGACACCTACGCCGCCTACGCCGCGCGCGGCGTGCAACTGATCCTCTCCCCCCGCGCGACCGCCGCCGCGACGACGGCCAAGTGGCTGTCGGTCGGCGTGGTGGCCGCCGTGCGCTCCGGCGCCTTCAGCGTGTCGTCCAACCGTGTCGACCCAACCGGGGCGTGCGGCGGGGTGGGATGGATCATCGATCCGTCCGGAACCATCCTCGCGCGAACCACCACCCGCTCCCCCTTCGCGACGGTTGACATCGACCTCTCCGCTGCCGCGCACGACGACTATCCAGGCTACGTGTTCGGCAAGAGACGGCAACTCTCGGGTGTGGGAGTCTGGTAAAAGGCGTTGAACCACAAAGACACAAAGGACACAAAGGGGTTCTTCGTGTCCTTTGTGTCTTCGTGGTGAAACCGGTCCCCGTCGGCGATCGATGCTGTTGGGTAGGAGAATCCGCGGTGGCGTCACTCCTAAATCTGAGAGCCACGCGATGAAAGTCTTTCTTTCCTCGACCGCACAAGACCTGGTCGCCTACCGAAAGGTGGCCGACGACACGATCCTGCGAATGTCGCAAGAAGCCGTGGTGATGGAGCGCTTCGGCCCTCTGCCCGGCGAGCCGGTGGCCGAGTGCGAGCGCAAGGCACGGGAGTGCGACGTGACGGTGTGCATCGTCGCGCACCGCTATGGATTCGTTCCCGACAAAGGGTTGGGCAGCATCACGCGGCGCGAAGTGGAGGCGGCGAAGGCGGCCGGCAAGGACGTGCTGGTCTGGATCGTGTCGGACGACTACGGCTGGACCGAGAAGAAGGAGCAGGACCTTCTCACCGACCCCACCGTGCTCGCAGACCCGGCGCGCGTGGCGGAGGTCGCGGCCGGTGTGCAAGCGCTGCTCGATTTCAAGATCTGGCTACGCGCGACCTTCACACCTGAAACGTTCACCACTCCGGACGATTTGGGGCGCAAGATCGCCGTCGCCTTGAGTGCACATGCTCAGGCACGGCCTACAGCGACCCACGCTCAGAAGCGCGGAGAAGTCCGCATCGTCCACGCGCTCCAGCCCGCGCCGCATTTTCATGGTCGCGAGGAACTGGTCCGCGATCTCGCCGCGTGGGTCTCCGACCTGACTTCGCCGGACCGGGTGTGGTCTCTAGTCGCGGCGGGAGGTACCGGCAAGACAGCAGTCGCTGAGCGCGTCGTCGCGAATATGCAGGCCGGCGAAGCAAACGTCCTGGTCTGGTCGTTCTACGAGCGACCCGACGCTGATGCCTTCCTGCGCGAGTGCAACAACCTCTTCCTGGGTGAAGAGGAGGGGCCAGCCGGTGGCCGTCTGGAACGGCTCGAGCGGGGGCTGCGCGATGGGCGGCCGCATCTCATCGTCCTCGACGGCTTGGAGCGCGTGCAAGAGGATACCGGCAGCGGCAGGGTGCGCGGCGAGTTATCGGACCATACGCTTAAACTCCTCCTTCGAGCTCTGGCCGCCGGCCTCGGACGAGCGCGGGCACTGCTTACATCCCGTTATCCCTTGGTCGATCTCCAGGACTGGACAAACCGGGGATATCGCGACACTCCTCTCGACGACCTCTCGCCGGAGGCAGCGGTGGATGTTTTGCGCGGCTGGGGCGTGGTCGGAGACGACGAGGCCTTCCGCGCGGCAGCTGCCCAAGTGGGAAACCACGCGCTGTCGGTGGCGGTCCTCGGTTCCTATCTCCGATCCTTTGCTAACGGGCGGATCGAGGCGGTCAAGGAGTTCGACCTCGACGCGGTCACGGGCGACGACCCGAAGGCCGCCAAGCTGGCACGGGTACTCGCCTCTTACGCGGAGCGGCTGCCGGAGGAGGAGCGTGAGCTGCTGGCTAGGCTCTCAGTGTTCCCGCGCGGGGTGACCATCGATCTGCTCGGCGTGCTTGTCGACGCTGGCGGCGAAGTGGCGGGACTCCTTCTAAAGGCAAAGCCGCGTCTCGTCGCGTTGTTGTCGAGTCTCCGAATGCGTGGGCTGGTGTTCCAGTACCGCAGCGGCGATACGGTTACCTGGACCGCACATCCGTTCCTGCGCGACCGCTTCCGCGAGTTGCTCGGCTGCCCGGCCGAGAGCGTCTTCGATGTCGTGGCGCAGGCCCTCGGCGCCGGCCTGGAAGAGCGTCCCGACACAAAAGCGAGCGACCCGGCGACGCTCGACCGATACGAACGTCTTATCGAGGCCACACGGCTCGCGGGCCGGGAGGAGGAGGCCTTCGAGCTCTACTGGTATGGGTTGGGAGGGTACCGACACCTCGGGCGGACGCTCGGCGAGTACGAACGCGGGTACCGGATGTTGGCGGCATTCAGCGCGACCGGCTATGCCGAGGAGCTCGGCGTGACAATGGCAAGACGGTTGCGGTCCCTTCTCGCTAATGACCTCGCCCTGTTCGCGAAGAATCTTGGTCGACTGGCGGAGGCGCGAGCGATTCGAAGAGTTGACGACGTTTGGATGAGGTCGCTTGCCGATCCCCTGGAGACGTCCATCGGGCTTGGGAACTCCAGCTGGGTGGCGTTCGGCCTCGGCCGTCTCGCCGAAGCGCGAATGCTCGCAAGCGGGGCCATGGAGGAGGCCGAGAAGGCGGAAGGTCCCGCGGAAATGAAAGACTCCGTGGGCTATCGTGCTATCGCCGCTCACGCCATGGGCGACATCGCCGCTGCGCGCGCCGATTTTTCTACAGCCACCGACCTGGAAGGTGAGCCACTCGACTCGTTAGATGGTGTCAGCCACGCGCGCCATCACCTCGACTTGGGCGACCTCGCCGCGGCCCGCGTGCTCGTCAACCACGGTCTGGCGAACGCCCGCGCATTTGACTCGAACGACGACCTTCCGCGATTCGTCGCATTGCTGGCCCGGGTCGACCTTGCCGAGCACGGCGATCTCATGCCCCACCTCGACGTCATCCGTGCCTGGACCTCGCGGACCGGCGAGATGGAGTTGATTATCGAAGCTCACCTTTTCGCTGCTCAACACATGCTCATCCGCGGTGACACCCAAGCCGCCCTTGGCGAGGCGGAGACCGGCCTGCTCCATGCCGTGGCCTGCGGCTACGGCCTTCTGCGAATCGAGCTGCTGGTCGCGCTGGCGCGCATCCGGCTGGCCTGGCCTGATCCGCCAAAGGCGATCCAGGCGGCGCGCGAGGCGCTCGACCTCGCCGCCCATCCGGACTGCGGCTACGCCTGGGGCGAAGCCGACGCGGCACAGGCTTGGGGAGAGGCGTTCTTCGCCAATGGCGAGCTAGCGCTCGCGCATCGCGCCTTCACCCGCGCACTCGAAGTGCGCCGGCGCATCGAACACCCCGGAGCCCCGGAAACCGAGCGATGGCTCGCCCGCACGGTTTAGTTAGGCTCGACAACAAGAGAGAAGGAGGGAGACAGCCATGGACAGCCCGTTATGGCGCCGCTACGACAAAGAGGTCGAGATGTACCACTTCTATATCGAGATGGCAGTAAAAGTTTCGCTGTTTTCCTTCAGTATCACAGGCGCTTTAGCCGCGTATTATTTTACAAATCCAACCCATAAGCTGATCGTACAGGCTCTAATCGTTCCGATCGTGTTGAACGCGGGCTTGGCGGTTCTCTTAGGTTTCAGCGCCAAAGAATCCGCCAAGATGGCGGCAGAGCATCGCAGCACCTGCGAGGCTCTTGAAATTGTTCCGTTCAATATGAACCCGTTGCCGAGTATATGCATCATCCTCATGATCATGTATGTGACGGTCTTTCTCGCCTTTGCATACATATACTGCGCAACGGAATTTGGTGTCCGGACCTACATACCAAAAGCTGGCTCCACTCCATCGTACGCAGTGCCCAGATGAATATCCAGGATGTGAAGGACCCGTTTCACCATGAGACGAGTACCGCGAACGCAAGGGCTGGCCATTCATGACGGCAGGATCAATCGAAATTCTTTCGAGCGTCATCGATCCTCCTCTGCTGCTGCGCGCAATTTACTTCTGAGCAGTCGGAGCGCTGGCGTCCCGCTCTTGTTAATTGCCCTGAAAATTCGCCGCGCGTTTCTCCAGAAAAGCGCGCATCCCTTCCTTTGTGTCGTCGCTGGCGCAGAGGAGGCCGAAGAGGGTGGCTTCGAGGAACTGGCCTTCTTCGAAGGACATATTCAGGCCGTTGTTGACGGCTTCGATGGCGGCGCGGATCGCCAGCGGTCCGCGTGAGGCGATCTTTTTCGCCATCTCTTCGCAGGTCGACATGAGCTGATCGGCGGGGACGACGCGGTTGACGAGGCCGATCTTTTCGGCGTCGGCGGCGTTGATGCGGTCGCCGGTGCAGATCAGTTCCAGCGCTTTCCCCTTGCCGAGGAGACGCGCCATCCGTTGCGTGCCGCCGTAGCCGGGGATGATTCCGAGCGTCACTTCCGGCAATCCGATTTGCGCTTTGTCCGAGGCGATGCGGATGTGGCAGGCCAGGGCCAGCTCGCAGCCGCCGCCGAGGGCGAAGCCGTTAATGGCGGCGATCACGATCTTGGGGAAGCGTTCGATGTAGGAGAGGATGAACTGGCCGCGCTCGGAGGTCTCCTTGCCGGTGATCGGCGTTTTCTGCGCGAGCTCGTTGATGTCAGCGCCGGCGACGAAGGCTTTTTCGCCGCCGCCGGTGACGATGACCGCTTTGACATTCGTGTCGTCGCGGCCTTCAGCGAAGACTTTGTAGATTTCTTCGACGGTCTGGGCGTTCAGCGCGTTGAGGACTTTGGGACGGTCGATGGTGACGTAGAGGATGCCGTCGCGGACTTCGGCTTTGACGTTTTCCAGATTTTCGTAGGACATCATTTCACCTTGTCGAAGGGGATCGGCGTTCCGGAGCTGTAGTCGTAGAAGCCGGTGCCGGTTTTGTTGCGCCCGAGGCGGCCGGCGAGGACCATCTTGCGGAGCAGCGGCGGGGCGGCGAACCTCTTCTCCTGATACTCCGCGAACATGACTTCAGTGATGAAGTACGTCGTGTCGAGGCCGACGAAGTCGAGCAGTGTGAACGGTCCCATCGGGTAGCCGCAACCGAGCATCATCGCTTTGTCGATGTCCTCGATCGAGCCGACGCCCTCCTCGTACGCGCGGATGGCGTCGAGGATGTACGGGACGAGCAAGCGGTTGACGATGAATCCGGAGTTGTCGCGCGCGGCCACGGCTTCTTTGCCGAGCGATTTGGCAAAACGAAACGCCCGGTCGAACGATTCGTCGCTGGTGAGAATCGTGCGCACGACTTCGACGAGCTTCATGAGCGGAACAGGGTTGAAAAAATGCAGGCCGACGAACTGCTTCGGCCGGGCGGTGGCCATCGACAGCTCGGTGATGGTGAGCGACGAGGTATTCGACGCGAAGATGGCGTCTTTCTTCACGATCTTGTCGAGCGCGGCGTAGGTCTCCTTCTTCAGCTCCGCGTTTTCGATGATCGCTTCAATGACGATGTCGCAATCGGCAAGGTCGTCGAGGTTTGTGGTTCCTTTCAACCGCGACATGCAGGCGTCTTTGTCGGCGGCCTGCAGTTTGCCCTTTTCGACGAACTTGCCGAGGGATTTGTCGATGCCCGCCAGACCCTTGTCGAGAAACTTCTGCTCCACTTCGCGCACGACGGTTTCGTATCCCGCCTGCGCGGCGATCTGAGCGATCCCCGAGCCCATGAGGCCGCAGCCGAGGACGCCCACCTTTTTGATGTCAGACATGCATTGCTCCTTTTTGGCGCGCGCATTCTAGTTGAAGGCAGGGATGAGTGATGGGGGCGTCGTCACCAGCTGCGGAGCGGCTTCAGAAGGTAGCGAGGGGTGAGAGCGAAGCGAACACCGTCGAATATGGACGCGCCCCCAGGATTCGTGCCGCGTCAGCGGCACTCGAAAAGTGTGACACTCCATCGAGTGCCGCTGACGCGGCACACATCATTCTCGACTCTCGTCACGAGGGGTGCTCGCGATGAAGCTGCTCGCACCCCTCGCTACCTTCTGAAGCCGCTAACGCGGCACGTGCGGAAGTGCCACAATCATCGTCCCTCATCCCTCGTCCCTCGTCCCTGCCTTACCTCCCTGCCTCATACTTCCCACCATGCCCGCGCTCAAACCACAAGTCCGACTGCTCGCGTTTGTGTCGCTGCTGAACGATTCGGCGAGCGAGATGATCTATCCGCTGCTCCCGGTGTTCCTCACCTCGGTGCTCGGCGCGACGCCGGTGACGGTGGGCGTGATCGAGGGGGCGGCGGATGGGTTGGCGTCGATCCTCAAGTACTTCGCAGGATCGATCTCGGACAAATTGCCGCGGCGCAAGCCGCTGGTGGTGGTCGGATACGGATTGGCCGCGGCGTCGCGCGCGCTGATTGCGGTGGCGGGACGCTGGCCGGCGGTGCTGACGGCGCGCCTGATCGATCGGACCGGGAAGGGAATCCGCTCCGCGCCGCGCGACGCCATCATCGCGGACGTCACACCGCCGGAGGATCGGGGGCGGGCCTTCGGTTTTCAGCGTGCGCTCGATCACACCGGGGCGGTGGTCGGTCCGCTGCTCGCGCTCTTATTTCTGAACGTGATTCACGTCCCCATGCGGACGCTGTTCATGATCGCGGTGATTCCGGGCGCGATCGGCGTGGTGATGCTGATGCTGTTTTTGCGCGAAGAGCCGCACGCGCACAAAGCCGGCAAGGCGGCGATGACGGGCGGCAAACTCCCCTCGAATTTCTACCTCGCCATCACCGCCGTCGCGCTCTTCTCGCTGGCGAATTCGAGCGACGCGTTTCTGATCCTGCAGGCGCATGCGGCGGGCGTGTCGACGGCGATGCTGCCGGCGCTGTGGGCGGCGCATCACGTGATCAAGTCGCTCTTCTCAACGCGCGCCGGGGCGCTGTCGGACCGCATCGACCGCCGGCTGCTGCTGATCGGCGGGTGGACGTCGTACGCGATCATCTACGCGGTATTTCCGTTCGCGCATTCGCTGCTGTTTTTCGTCGTGCTGTTCGTGCTGTATGCGATTCCGTTCACGCTGTCCGAAGGCGCGGAACGGGCCTGGATCAGCGATTTGGTGCCGGCTGCTGCGCGGGGGAAAAGCTTCGGGATTTACTACCTCGCGAATGGTTTGTGCGTGTTGGCCGGAACGGTACTGTTCGGTGAGATTTATCAGAACGTGTCGCCGCTGGCGGCGTTCTGGGTAGGAGCGGGGCTGGCGGTGCTTGGGGCAGCGGCGGTAATGGTAGTGCCTCGCAAGAGGGTAGAGGGATAAAAGCAAATGTTGAATGCTCAATGTTGAATGTTCAATGTTGAATGAGGAAGCCGCAGAGCCATTCAACATTGAACATTGCACATTCAACATTCAACATTTCGCTTCTTCAGGTCCACTCCTCCCGCCCTGTCCTCCCCTTCCCCGGCGTGCGTCCCTGCTTGCGGCGTTCGGATTCGGGGATGAAGACTTCGCGGTGCGGGCGGGTCTCTTCGAGTTTGGCGACGAAGCGAATCGCTTCGTCGATGACGTCGTCGAACGACTTCGCCACCGGGATGGCGTTGGCGCGCAGTCGCGCGATGTGCTCGCGGAACGCTTGCGCTCTTACATGCGCCTCGGCCACGCGCGCGGCGACGGCGGTGCTGCTTTCGCCGAAGTGCTTCATCGATCGCTGCAGGTCGGGGATGCGCTCGATGTGGCTGCAGAAGAGAACGACGTCGCTGCCGGCCATGAGGGCGCGCTCGGCCAGCGACTCGTAGGAGCCAAGGTCGGAGACGGCGTGCATCTCCATGTCGTCGCTGACGGCGAGGCCGTGAAAGCCGATGGCGTCGAGCAGATCGCGCGTCAGCTTGCGGCTCAGCGTGGCGGGCGTGTCGGGATCCTCGAGCTGCGGATAGATGCCGTGGCCGATCATGATTGCGGCGGCTTCGTTGCCGAGCTTCGCGAATGGAACGAGATCGCGCGCGAACATTTCGTCGCGCGAAAGATTCATCACGGTGGCGCCGTAGTGCGGATCGCCCGAGCCGAGGCCGATGCCAGGGAAGTGCTTGAGACAGGCGGCGGTGCCGGTTTCGTGCAGGCCGCGGATGAATGCGCCGGCCAGGTCGACGACCGACTCGGGATCGCTTCCGAAGGTGCGGCGCTCGAGACCTTTCGGCGATGAATCGCCGCCGCGGATGTCGACGACCGGCGCGAGATCGATCTCGATGTCGAAGTAGCGCAGCGCCATGCCGATGACGCGTCCGCTCCAGCGCGACATCTCGGCCGGTTCAGCGCCCTCGGCGAAGGCCTGCACGCTGGGCAGGCCGGGAATCAGGTGGCGGAGGCGGTCGACGCGTCCTCCCTCCTCGTCGATCATCAAGAGCGGCGGCGCGTCCGGCGCGAACGATTTGATCTCGGCGGTCAATTCGCGGAACTCGTCCTCCTCGCCGATGTTGCGGCCGAAGATGACGACGGCGTACGGCGGGTTTTCGCGAAGGATGCGGCGTTCGAGATCGGAGAGCGAGGTGCCGGCGATGCCGATGCCGAGGAGGTCAGTAGACATTGAGGGGATCGTAGCATCGTGCGCGCCAGCGTTCTCATCGACGGTGGCAAGTCAGAAGGGTAGAAGCGAAATGTTGAATGTTGAATGTTGAATGTTCAATGTTGAATGAGGAGAGACGCGAAGCCCATTCAACATTGAACATTCAACATTGAACATTTCGTTTTCGTCTCGCCTACCGTACTGTGATGTAGACGCGATCGCGTTCGCCTCGCGCGTTCGTAGCCACGATCGTGTGTTGTCCCGTTCGCAGCGGCCATTCGCGCGCGGCGGGTTTGCCGTCGACGATCCAGGTGGCGTCGTGCGTGGCGCGGAGGTGGAGGGCCTGGAACTCGCGATGCAGCGTCGGATCGACGAGGTAGGTCGTGTCGTTCGCAGGGCTGGTGATGCGGAAGGTGGTGTCGCGGGCGACGGTGGCGCGCAGCGCGGACGGATTCATGCGGCGCTCGCGCGCGGCGGCCCATTCGCGATATTCGGACGGCCATGAGACGCCGCCGGCGTGATGCCAGGCGCAGAACTCGACGTCTGCATCGCGCGGGAGCCATTCGGTTTCCGTCGCCGGACACGACGTCGACGGACGATGTCCCGATAGCGCGCAGATCGGCTGTTGTTCGAGATCATCGGGACGATCGACGATGGCGGTGTTGTCATTGCCGCCGGCGCGGCGCATCGCGGCGAGCATGACGGCGTGGAAAACGGGGCCGGCGCCGGTGACGCCGCTGGAGTTGCGCAGCGCGGTGCGGTCGAAGTTGCCGACCCAGACTCCGACGGTGACGGCGCGCGTGTAGCCGATGGTCCAGTTGTCGTGGTAGGCCTGCGAGGTGCCGGTTTTGACGGCGACCGGGAAGGGAAATTCGAGATTGCCGCCGCGGCCGAAGATGAATTCGCGCGCTTTGGGATCGCTGAGGATGTCGGTGATCCAGAAGGCGGTGCGTTGGGAGACAGTGCGAGTGGCCGGTGCTGCGGCTTCGGCCGGAGCACAGACAAGAGTGTCTGTGCCACACCTGCCGGTGGCAGAAGCGGAGATGGTTGTTTGCGCGCTGCCGCATGTGGCACAGACACTCTTGTCTGTGCGCAGCGGCGCAGCCGCGCGAATCATGCTTGGCGAAACGGAGAGTCCGCCCCGCGCGAACGTCGCATACGCGGTCACGAGTTGTTCGAGCGTGACCTCGGCGTCGCCGAGGGTGAGTCCGAGACCGTAGTAATCGGCGGTGCGGGTCAGGTCGTGAAAACCGGCTCCGCGGAGCAATCGCAGCAGCGCAGGCGGGCCGACTTTCGACAGCAACGCGACGGCTGGAACATTCTCCGATCCGGCCAGCGCGAGCCGCGCGCGCAACGGCCCACGGTAGCCGCCGTCATAGTTTCGCGGCGTGTACGTCACCCCTCCCTCGGCTGTCGGAAAGTGCGAGGGGACGTCGGCCAGCACCGTGGCCGGCGTGAATCCCTGTTCGAACGCGAGCGCGTAGGTGAACGGCTTCAACGTCGATCCCGGCTGGCGCAGCGTGGTCACGCCGTCGATCGCGCCGCCGAAGTTCGTGCCGAAGTAATCGCCCGACCCTTCCCACGCCAGCCATTCGCCGGTGCGGTTGTCGAGGACGGCGACGGCGACGCTGTGCGCGCCGTGGCGGAGAAGCTCGCCACGTTCGGCGGCGATGATTCCGCGCACGCTGGCCTGCAGGTTCGCGTCGAGTGTCGTCTCGATGCGGCGCGGAGCGTTGGGTCCGAGGGATGCGCGGACGCGTTCGACGAAATGCGGCGCGAGGGTAGGTTGAAGTCCGCGGTCGAGCGAGAGCCGTTCGTTGCGTGCGTCGCGATATTCGTTCGCGTCGATGGTGCCGAGCTTCTTCATGCTCGCGAGGACCGCGCGTTGGCGCGCCAGCGCGCGGCGCGGCGTTGACGGACGTTGCGGCAGCGACGCAAGCCACGCCGATTGCGCGATGGTCAGCTCGTCCGGCGCGCTGGCGAAGTAGCGGCGGCTGGCGCGGGCGATACCGATGGTCTGCTCGCCATACGGCGCGAGGTTGACGTAGAGCGCGAGGATCTGCTTTTTCGTATAGCGATGTTCGAGCCGCAGCGCGATGACTGCCTCGCGCACTTTCGCGCCGATCGTGCGCGGCGGATTGCCGAGGAGCATCTTCGCCACCTGCTGCGTAATCGTCGAGCCGCCTTCGGCCGCACGGAGCTTCACGACGTCGTGAACGACGGCGCGCGCGATCGCGATCGGATCGATGCCGAGATGTCGCTCGAAGCGGCGATCCTCGGCGGCGATCGTCGCGTTCGCAATTGACGGCGGAACGTCGTTCAGCCACTCGTTGCGCGTGCCGGTGGACGACAGCGGCTCATAGAGAACGATGCCGTTGCGGTCGACGATCGTCGGCGTCGTGTCAGGCGTGATCGGAGGAATTGGTCCGAGGCGAAGCCAGAGCGCGAGCGCGATCAGACCGGCGGCGAATGCGCCGCCGGTCCATATCAAACGGTGTTTCACGGCTTGACCTCGATGACCTCGCTCGACGTTCTGCCGAACACTTCCGGCTCGTACATCTCCTCGGCGGACATCGGCGCGGTGATGAACGTGCCCGCCGTCGTGGCGCGAACCATGTACGTGAATTCGTGCACGCCTTCGCTGAGGCGCGTGGCGAAGAGCGTGACGCGATCGTCGTGGCGCTCGACGTGATCGAAACCGCCGTGCTTCCACCAGGACATCCAGTCATCGCCCTGCGTGTCGTTCTTCGCCTGCGCCTCGGCCAGATCGGTCGCGGTGGTGGCGAACCACGACTCCACCGGCTCAGTGCCGGCAGGAATCGGATCGGTGACGGCGACGAAGCGGCGCTCCTTCGTGTTGCGAATGCGCAGCGTGACTTTGACGAGATCGCCGGCCTTGAACGTCTTCGGCGAGTACTTGCGCTCGACGTTGAAGCCCTTGTCGAGACCGTCGTGCAGCAAGCCGGCGGGCGTGTAGCGAAGCCGCATCAGATAGAAGAGCGTGCCTGTTCCCTGGCGCTCGAACGTGACGGGGACGTCGGCGGCAGCGTGCTTCTGCAACTGCATCATCGACAGGTCGTGATTCTTGGCCTCTGTGCTGCGGCCTTTGAAGGCATCGTTCGCGAGGGCGTCGCTGCCGATTTTTACGACCGCGGTGAAATCGGGCACTTCGCTCTCGTATTTGCGGTAGTAGTCGACGAGCGACTCCATCGCCCACACGTTTTCCTGCGTGTTGCCCCAGCGCCCTTCGCGGCGCACCTTCATCATCCAGCGCACCATCTGCTTGACGAGCTGCTCGTTCTCGCCGTGGCGCGTCAGCGTGCCGAGGGCGATGGCGGTGGAGCGGATGTTCGAGTTCCAGTAATAGAGAAGGTAGGGATCGGCCAGCTCCTCGACATGCGCGCTGCCGCCCTCGGGGAGGATGGCGTTGTTGATGCGGCGGACGAGATCGTCAACACGTTGACCTTTTTCGCCCTTGGCCAGCATGGCGTCGAGCAGGTAGGAAATGCCGAAGACCGGCATGTGATCGACGTACGAGTAGAGCCGCGTGAGATGACTGTCTTCGTTGCGACCGCCCTCGGCCAGCACCTTCACGGCGAAGGCCTGCCACGCGGTGTACGACGGCCACCAACCTTCGTTCGTGGGACGCTTCTCCTTCAGCTTGAGATCGAGGTAGTCGTAGGCGCGCTTGGTGACGTCTTTGCTGACGTCGTACTTCAACTTCTCGGCGCGCTGCATGATGTGCAGCACGTTGGCGGTGAGGTACGGACTCTCGCCCCAACACTCACCAGCCCAGAAAGCGAAGCCGCCATCGCCGCACTGGTATTTGTACAGCTCGTAGATGGTCTTCTGCGCGATCGACTTCGCATTCTTCGCGTCGATGCCGGGCAGCGCAAACGCTTCGCCGAGGTCTCCTGCGAGCATGAGCGCCATAGCCGCGGACGAACGCTGCTCCGCGCAGCCGTACGGATAGGTGACGAGATACGACGCGCCTTCCGCGAGGCCGACCATCGCGGTCGACGAAAGCTCGACGTGGAGTCCGCCGGCCGAGGGGACGACGTCCTTCGGAACGGAGAGAGTCTCCTGCGCACTCGGTTTCGCTTCGCCGTACGCGGCAACCGTTTCCGTCGGCGCGAGGATGCGAACGGGGAGCGAATCTTCGAACGCGTCTTTCTCGCCGTTGAGCGAGACGGTCATCTGAATCCGCGCGCTGCCGACCGCTTTCGCGTCGGCGTTGAAACGAACTTCGGCCGATCCTTCCGCGGGAACGTCGATCGTGGAGGTCATCGGCTGCACGAAATCGACGACCGAGGGATCGAGCGACTTGATCGTAACGGTCGCCTTGCCCGGCTGCTTGAGCTGCGAGTGAACCACGGCGCCGAAGTACGCCTTGTCGCCGACCGCGAGGAATCGCGGCCAGGTCGGCGTGAGCAGCACCGGCTTGTTGATGCGGATCTCGTTCTGTGCCCAACCGAAGCGCGAGACCTTGTCGCCCGCGACGGCCATGATGCGATACGTGGTCAGCGACTCGGGCAGCGTGACGTCGGTCTTCGCGTGACCTTTGCCATCAGTCACAACGGAGCCGAGCCAGAACGCGAGCACGCGGAAGTCTTTGCGGATGACGCCCGGACCGGCATCGCGTCCACCGCCGCCGCCAGCCGTCTCCCCTTTCGGCGTCAAGACGCGGCGGCTGACGATCTTCTGGCGCGAATTTTCGTTGACGACCTGCAGCGCTTTCTCGAGGTAGATCGATTGCAGGACGTCCGGCGTCGAATATCCGGTCAACGACAACACGCCGTAATCGACCGCCCACAGCGTGACCTCGGATTGCGTCGGTTTGCCGGCGGCATCTTTCACATCGACTTCGATGCGCGCCTTGGACGCGGGACGATACTCGTCGCGATTCGCTTTCACCGCGACCTTGAGCCGCTTCGTGGCGTCTTCGACGGTGATGGCAGTGTAGCCGAGGCGGAAGGCAGGTTTGCCGGGATCACTCTCGTCCTCAACGCCTTCCTTCGTGCGCCCCTTCAGCAGCAGCACGGAAACGTAGAGGTTGGGGATGTCTTTCTCGGTGATCGGAACGCTGACGGTGCTCTGCGTGGAAGTCAGCTCGAACGTCTTCCACGTGCGCACGCCTTCGCGCTCGGTGGTGAGCAGCGCGGTGGCGTGCTCCCACGGCGACTTGACCATGATCCGCGCGGTCTCGCCCGGCTTCCACGTCTTCTTCTCCGGCACGAGATCGATGCGGTTGTGGTCGTAGCGTTCCCACGCGGTGTAGCCGCCGCCGACGGCGTAAAACCAAGTCCGCGTAGTCGTCGAATGTCCCTCGGCATCCTTGGCCGTGGCGATGATCAGGTACTCGCCGCCTTCACTGATCGGGATGTGCAGCGGCACCGGAGCCGCTGTCGTCGTGACGTCGAAATGTCCGGCCTGCAGCTCTTTTCGTTCCGAGGTCCAGTTGTAAAAACCGTGGCCGGTCGATTCGCGGACGGAGTTCCACTGGATGCGATGGAGGTCGATGCTGACTTTGACGTCCGAGGCGAGCGTGCCATCGAGCGCGGCGGCGATGATGGCGGTGTCGACACCTTTCGCGGTGTCGGCGAAATACGGCGGCGTCTTGACGCCGACGTACCACGGCGCGGGATCGACGCGGAACGAGGTCCGTCCTGCGATCTGCTGGCGCGAGATGTCGGTGACGTTGCCTTCGAGCTGATACGACCACGGCCAGCCGGCGGCGACGTCCGTTTCGAGCGAGAGCTTCAACTCACCCTTCGAATCGAGCTTCTGCGTTTTCGTGGAAATCGTTTCGCCGTCGCGGCGGTGCTCGGAGTCTTCGCCGAGAAACTCCCACTGGCCGTCGGCGAATTTGTCGCGGATGGCATGCGGCACGTCGTAAACCGGCGACTTCGAATACGTCCACGCCACCGGCCGCGAGGCCATGGCCGCGCCGAAGAGATACTTGCCGACGATGGTGCCGTTGAGTTTCGTTCCGGCGATCGAGGTCGGCGCTTTGAGCGTGACGTCGACGCGGAATTCAGGACGGCGGTAGGCGGCCACAAGGAAGGTGCCGGTCGCCTCGAGACGTTGCGATGCGACTCTCGCGGTGATGCTGAAATCGCCGAGGACCGAATCGGCGGGAACGGTCCAGGTCCACTCGCCACTGCTCCAGTCGTTCAGCGTGACGGTGCGTTTGTCGACTTCCTTCGAATGCGAGTCCGTGACGGTGACGTCGACGGCCGTGCCGGCGGTCAGCAGCTGCATGCCTTTCGGCGTATCGCTGCGCAGGACGACTTTGGCGTGCACTTCCTCGCCCGGCTTGTAGACGCCGCGGTCGGTGAAGATCGTGCCGCGCAACAACGGCTGCGTTTCCTTCAGATCGAAATTGGATCCGAAGTCCCACGGACCGATGCCTTCGTTCCAGTCGCTCGCGGCGTACGCGGTGTCGCCATCCTTCTCCGCGGTGACGATGAAGTGGATTCCGCTGAGCGCTTGCCACGAATATTCGTCTTCCTCGTCACCCTGCTCGTTTTTATGGTGGCGATCGACGCGCAGATCGGTGTTCGCCGCGATGGCAATGCCGTTCGCGTCGGTCGTGCCGGTCCAGAAGACTTTGTTGTCCATGGTGCGGATCGAAACCTTGGCGCCGGCGACCGGCGCGGCCGTGTCGAGGCGCGAGACGAGGACGAGCGTGTTCTGCGGCGAGTCTTTGACGGAGATGCCGAGGTTCGTGACCTGCACGATGGTGCCGGCGACATCCTCGGCGTACGGCTTCGATTTCGCGATCGGCTCGCCCGGCTTGATGACGGCCCAGACGATGCCGTTGCCGATGTTCGAAAGCGCCGATTTCAGATTCAGTCCATACGACTGCAGCACGTCCGCCTGCGGCGCGAGCTTGCGCTGCATGCCCGGCGTGCCGGGCACTTTGCGGAAATTTTCCTTCTGCAGTTCGACGATCGACGGCACGAGTTGATCGAGCGTCAGCGGCGTCGTCCACTGCGTGACGTTCTGGAAGTTGCGCGCGTAGAACGGCAGCACCGATCCGCCGCTCGATTCCCACACGCCATGGCCGTCGCCGAAGCTGATGTACGCGGCTTTGTGCCAGTACTCGACGACCGCCATCCATGTGTAGCCGAGGGTCTGCGCGTCTTCGGCAACGAGCGTCGGATCGATGCGGATGGCGTAGTTGTGCGCGGGCTTCAGCGAGTATCCGAGCTCGTCGAGGCTGAACGTCGTCGAATCGTTCTCGGAGTCGTCGTTACGCTTCTTCTCAGCCGCCGTGACCGGCACTTCGTGCGCGGGGTCGGTGATGTCGATGACGCTCACAGACTTCTTGATGTTCGCGAACGGCACGCCGGTCCGCGTGCGGAAACGGATGGGGTTGTAGTAGTCGGGATTGCACTCGCTGACGCAATCAAGCTTGTCGACGAAGAAGGTTGGATTGAGCTGGATGGTGAACGTCTGCGTCTTCCCCGTGGCGACGTTGGTCGTGCGTTTGGCCAGCGCATCATCGATGAAGAGCTGCAGATGCGTGTCGGGCGGAACTCCCGGCTTGGTCTCGACGACGACCAGCTCCGGCGCCGGCTTGTAGCGCTTCTTGTCCCAATCGGTGGCGAAGAACGACAGTACCGGCTGTCCGTCGCTGGCCGCGGCGGCCTGCGCCTTGGCCACCCTAGCATCGAACGCCGCCACCTGCTGCGGCTCCAGTTTCTGCAGCCGATCGCGCGCCGGCAATTCCGGCGCTTTGAATTCATGCGCGGCGGTGCGAAGCTGGAGATGCGGCGCGAGGGTCTCCGCGTCGACCGGCTGATTGAACCAGAGCGAGATGACGATGCTGCCGTCCCACTTGTCGCCCTTGCGATACCAATCGGTGCGCAGCAACTGAATGGTCGGCGTGGTGAAGGAGAAGTGATACACCTTCCCGAGCGTCTTTCCGGAGACTGCTTTCGCATCCGCGTCAACGGTCACGTCGAACTTGGTCGCGAACGGCAGCGGCGTTTTCGGATCGGGCGTGAAGATCAGCGTGGTCGTCCCCGACCAGCGAAAGGTTCCCTTGATCTCCGGCGCGACGTGAAACCACGGCACGTCCAATACCTTCGGGATCTTCCCGACGACGATCATCGGCTCGCTGAACACGACCCGCACCTCATTGGCCTCGGCGAGGTTCGCCACCTCGCCCACCGGCCCGGCCTTGACGATCGTGAGTTTGTCCGCCGCCTGCACCGACAGCGCTGCCACAAAAAGAAGAATCCCAAATCCAATCCGCTTCATGCGGCGGAGCCTAGCACGCACGAATCCGCCAAAATGTGATGTGTCGTCCATCGTCGTCCCCTCGATCGGAATCACGATCGATCCGCGATGTGACGCAACGATTCTTCCCGCGAGGCGAGGTCGCGGCAGGATTGTGGCGGGTTCGTGGCGGACGCTTCCTAAGCGTGTCAATGACGGCGTTCCGAAGGTGAATTACCGAATCGCGTCACTTGTGAGGTGTTCTCACCGATCTCGATTCGAGCGACGTCGCGATGGCCCGCTCGACCCACTCAGTGGTGGTGACACCGGCCGCTTCAGCGACGGCGTCGAGTCGGAACAGAAGGTTTATCGGCAATCGCCATGTCACTGCGATGCGCGGGGATGTGCGAACCGGCCTGCCGGCTTTCGCGCGCTTTTCCACGGGTCGGTTTCTCCTTCGATGGCGCAACCATGCCTTGCCTGATGCCGAGGCGAAGCCACATGTCCTTCAGGACGATGAAAAGCGGGTCCGAGAGAACGTCCTGGCGGTCATAGGAAGCTTTGAAGATCGGAGAGCCGAAAGAAAAGGCGAAGTTCTCGAACTCCAGCCAGTCAACGTTGGCATCCAGTTGCTCGACAGCCAGCCGGTAGAAGTTCTTTCGGTCGGCATCGAGGCCTGTGAGATCGATTTGTAAGCCGGAGTCGGGATTGTGGTATCGCATGGATCTCCGTGAAACTAGATGAGCTTGAAGTGAACTCTCACGGCTTCGAAAAACACTTCCTGCGCAAACACTTCGCGTGCCTCGAGCAGAAAAGCCTCCAATCGGCCGAGTTTCGCTTCATCTGTAATCACAATTTGGACGAAGCGGTAGCGCTTCGCCCTTCCCCTCCAGGTACTGCGGATCGGCCGTTCATCGTACAGACCAAAGCTGCCGATGTTAGATAGCCACCACTCCCAAGTTCCTTCTGAGAAAGCTTCCCCGTTACTTTGCAGCAGCGGAAAAAGCATCGTTACCTTGGTCGCGTTCGGTTCGAACATTAGGTTCTCCTTGCTCGTGCATTTGGATCCTCCTCGTGTGGTCGAACCGGACGTCCCATGATGAACGGGTGGTTGAGTTCTGTCAATACAAAATGCCTAACGGGGCGCGTTGCTCGTCGCGACATCGAACCGCACCTTCGGCGCGCCCAGAGTGTGCAGTAATCCGGCGATGCGGGCTTCGGCGTTCTTCTGCGCAAGCGGAAGAATGCCTTTGCGCAACGCTTCGTTGCGGATGTTCTGTTCGGCGTATTGGCGGGCGCGGCCTTCCATGCCGACGTCGGCGCGGCGGAAAACGCCGGTGCGGCGGTCGATGACGTGCGTGGCGCGGTTGTCGATACGCGAGACCAGGACCTGCGGCGGCGGCAGGTGGACGACGATCGTGCCGTCAGGCTCGCGGTAGACGTCCTCCGTCTTCAGCAGCGAGAGGTCGACGCCGGCGATGACGTCGCCGGCGGAGTAGAGCGTCAGTTCGTCGCCGGCGAGCGCGTTCGGGATCAAGTCGTATGTCTGGCGGATCGTGCTCACGCTGACGACGCGCATGTCGGCGGTCTCGAGGCGATTCAGATCGCGGATGCGCGTGACGAGCGATCCGACGTCGATCGATTCTTCTTTTCTCGTGACGGCGCGGACGGCCAATTGTTCGATGCGATGGGCGATGAAGCGCGCGGCGAGGACGATACAGAGGATGACGACGATGAGGGCACCGGCGAAGAGCGCGATGAGAGGCAGCCAGCGCGAAGGTTTTTTCGGCGGCGGCGCGGCGTCACGAGCGGGCGGAACGCCCGCATTGCCAGGGTCGGTCATAGACTTAACAATTTCTATTGTTTTTGGAATTTTCTGCTATCCTGCCGCTCTCCCGGTAGGATTCAAGGAAGCACTCAAGCGGTCGGCACGGCCGACGGCGTTGGTTGCCTTCGGCTTAGCCCCAATAGTCGCCTGCATCAACATTGCGCGACTTTCCTAAACCCCGCTATCCCTTTGTAGCCGCCACTGCTTCTCGATATGTCCGACGAAACTGGACCTGCCGGTTTCGAGCCACCGGCACGGCCGGAGCGTAGGTTGCCTTCGGCTTCGCGCACGATTCCAGCCTGCATCAGCTGCTGCGCGAATTCCTAAAGCCCGCTGTCCCTTCGTAGCCGCCACTGCTTCTCGATATGTCCGACGAAGCTGGACCTGCCGGTTTCGAGCCATTCCGTCAGAAGGTCGACGCTGATCTCGTCGAGTGAATCGATGATGCTGAGGCTTGCGGCCTGCGCGACGCGCTCGATCGGCTTCTCCAGCAGCGCCACCACTTTCGCCGACCGCGTCAGCCGCCACGCCAGCTCCTCGTCCTTGTTCATCGACAGGATGCGCGTCGCGGTGAGCGTGAGCAGCACGGAAGCGTTCCAGTTCGTACGGCGATCCCAGCGCGGCGGGACGACGAAGTCCTCGGCACCGATCTCTGCCGCCAGCGCGGCGATGTGGCGTTCGGTGGACAGGCGGATCGGCGCAAGGTCGGCGTGAAACAGCATCTCGTACGTTTCTTCGCTGCCGTCGCCGGTGAGCGTTCGAGCCAATGCATTGCGTGCGGTGGCCTCGAGCTCGATCGGAACGCCGGCGAAGAACGATGCGCCGTACGTTTTCGCGAGATCGGCGATCTGCGACAGCGCGTCGAGATTGGTCGTGACCGGAAAGATGATCGGAATCACGACGCCCCATCGCACGCCGCGTTCCTTCGCGTTGGCGAAGAGCCCTTCGATGCGATCGAACTCCAGCGGCCATGCCGCGATCGCGATCACCGCATCGTCGGCTACCACGTTCGGGATCGCGCCTCTCGCCGAGATGAGCTGCATCGCCGCGACTTGCTGTTCCGCCGCGAACTGCAGCGCTTCTTCGCCGCGGCTGAAGATGACTTCCGCGAACTCCGCGGCATCGATCAAGACCGGCGCGTGCAGTGGATGGCGCGTCGTGCTGCGCTCCAGATCGTCGCGCACGTTCTCGCAGACCGAAACTTCGAATTTTTCGGCGCACGAGGCGCGCAGGTCGATGTAGTCGACGGCGATCGGCGCCGCGCGGCGCGGGCTGTACGGCGCGATCGTGGTCGCGGCCCAGTACGGCGGCTCGGGCACCTGTGCGCGCATGAGGCGCAGGTGCGGCGTTTTCTTGTAAACGATCACGCCGCGACAGTGTATGCGCGTCTCAGCGCGCGAGATACGGCGCCACGAGCGAGCGAACGTACTTGGCGATCATGTCCAGCTCGAGGTTCACGCGATTGCCGGCGATTGATTCGCCGAGGTTCGTGCGGCGCAGGGTTTCGGGGATGAGCGCGGCGCCGAAGCTTGCGCCATCCGGCTCGACCACTGTCAGTGATACCCCGTCGACAGCGATCGATCCCTTGTCGACGACGAGCTCCGAGTACTCCGCCGGCACGCTCCAGCGATAGACCGCGAACTCACCTTCAGACTTCTGCGAGACCAGTGCTCCGACGCAGTCGACGTGTCCCTGCACGAGGTGGCCGCCAAGGCGGTCGCCGAGGGACATCGCGCGCTCGATGTTGACTCGGGCGCCGTTCGTCAGGGAGCCGAGCGTGGTCCGCGCCAACGTTTCGTTCGAGACATCCGTGACCAGCAGGCCGTCCTCGGGCAGAACCGTCAGGCAGACGCCATTCACCGCCACGCTCTCGCCGCGGACGAACGGCGTGTCGTCGGTCGTACGAAAGCGCAGCCGCGCGCCCGATTCGAAGTGGTCGAGCGAGTCGATGATGCCGGTGTGATGGATGATGCCGGTGAACATGGGCGGGACTGCGTCAGAGTTTAGCAGTGGCCTCGGCGACGAGCGCGTTGAGATCGAACGGCTTCTCCACCACGCGCACGATGGGCGGACAGACTTTCTCGATCACGTTCGGACCGAACGCCGTCACCACGATCACGTTGGCGAGCATCTCCGGGCGATGTTCGGTAAGGTACTTCACCACCGCAAATCCGTCGATGCGCGGCATCATCAGATCGAGCGTGATGACGTCGTAGTCGTGCTGCAGGACCTTCTCGATGGCCTCGCCGCCGTCGCGCGCGGCTTCGACGAGGAAGCCGTTGCGCGTCAGGATCCGCGTGACCAGGACGCGAATCCCCGGGTCATCGTCTACGACCAGCGCGCGCCGTTCACCGGCCACGGCCTCCTCCCAACCGATACACAATCACAGCAGGGGATCAAAGCAACGGAGGAGCCAACTGCACAAGTCGCGGTGCAGCAGGGCGTTACGCCGCAGGAGCGGTATGCGATGGAAACGCGTTTTCAGCGAGCGCGACCAGGGCGTGCAGATCGAACGGTTTCCCGAGCACGCCGACCACCAGCTCCTCGGGTACTTTGTCGACCAGTCCGGGGACGGCGGCGGTCATGACGATGATCTTCGGCCGGTTGCCGTCGAGAGTCGACAGGTACGCGAGCACGCCGAAGCCGTCGGTGCGCGGCATCATCAGATCGAGCACGACCAGATCGAAGGAGTGGAGCTGGAGGCAGTCGATCGCCGCGTCGCCATCGACCGCGCTCGTGACCTTGTCCCCTCGCCTCGCGAAGACGCGCGTCACGAGCGTTCGGATCGCTACATCGTCGTCCACTACCAGTACGTTCATCGATCAGTTCCGCCTAAGCGACTCGATTGCGCGGGCCAGCTCCACCGGTTCGACCGGCTTTTGAATGTATTTTTGAAATCCGGACGCGAGAATGCGGCTGCGATCCTCGGGGCGGCCATATGCCGTCAACGCCATCGTCGGGATCTGGCGGCCCAGCTCCGGCTCGATTTCGCGCAGGCGGCGCATCATCGCGTAACCGTCTTCTCCCGGCATGGCGATATCACTGACCACGATGTCCGCGGGAAAACTGCGAAGCGACTTCACCGCTGCTGCAACGGACGTGACAGCTTTGGCATCGGCACCTAATTGATTGAGGACGAGCGCGACGAGATTGCCGGCTTCGTCGTCATCGTCGACGACGAGAATTTTGACGCCGTCCAGCTTGGGCATCTCCGGTTTCGTGCGCAACTGATGCACCTCGGACGGCTCGACGCGCACGGCCAGGAGCGGCAGCGTGATCGTGAACGTCGTTCCGCTGCCGATACCGTCGCTGTCCGCCGACACCCGGCCGCCGTGCAGCGTCACGAGGTGACGCACGATGGCCAGGCCGAGCCCGAGGCCGGCCTGCTGGCGCACGGTGCTGTTGTCGAACTGCCGGAAACGTTCGAAGACGTACGGCAGAAACTCGGGACTGATCCCTTGTCCCGTGTCGGAGACGCGCAGGATCGCCTTGCTTTCCGAGCAATGCAGTTGCACGCGCACGCGTCCACCCTCGGGAGTGAATTTGATGGCGTTCGACAGCAGGTTCCAGATGACCTGGTGCAGCCGCGTTTCGTCGCCGTAGACGCTGAGCGGCCGCTCCTCGATGTCCGTTTCGAGCGTGATTTTGCGCTCGTCGGCGCGCGCGTGAAACATCTCCACGACCGCTTCCACGACCGGCCGCAGTTCGACCGGCGCGAGATCGACGCGAAGCTTGCCGGCGATGATGCGCGAGACGTCGAGCAGATCTTCGACCAGCCGCGCCTGCACGCGCGTGCTGCTCTCGATCATCTCGATGGCCGCGGAAACGTCCGCCTGTTCCATCCCATCGGACTTGAGCATCTGCACCCAGCCGAGAATCCCGGTCATCGGCGTCCGCAGTTCGTGCGCGAGCGTGGCCAGGAAATCGTCCTTGGCGCGATTGGCGTCCTGCGCTTCGCGATAGAGCCGCGCGTTCTGCACGGCGACGGATGCCATCTGCGCGAGCTGCGTGAGGACCGTTTCGTCGTCCGCCGTAAATTCGGCGTTCGGCTTTTCGGCGAGCATCAGCAGGCCGGCCGGCTCCCCTTCGCGTTCGAGGAGCGGCGCGGCCAGCAGCGTGCGCAGTCCTTCGAACAGCGGCGTACCGCCATGTCTCTGCAACTCCTCGCCGCTCAGTTTCATCGAGCCGCGGATTCCATGCGCGATCGAGTCGAGCAGTTGTTCGGAGCGCTCGTCGATCGCATGGCGCGCTCCGCTGGCATCCGCCGACATGGCCATGATCGTCCGCCCGCCGGCGTTCTCCTTCACCTTGAGCCAGATCAACGCAAAGGCCGAGTTGATCACCTTCGCTGCCTGATCGGCGATCATCTTCAGGACGTCGTCGAGCGACAGCGCGGAGGCGATGGCCAGCGACGCTTCCGCCAGTCCCGACAGCCGCAGCGCCGAGGCGCGCTCCTTTTCCAGCAGCTTCTGTTGTTCGGCCAGGAGGTCGCGGATGTCGTACTGGCGCAGGCGGCTGCGCAGCGTTGTGCGAACGGAGCTGAGAAGCGTCTTGACGTGAATCGGGCGGTCGACGAGCGTCACATGCGCGCGCGGTCCCAGCGCTTCGAACGAGCGCGCGGCGCGGTCCATCTCCGGCTGCGCCACGAAAATCATCAGCGGGATTTCCGACCACGGCGGCTGCGCGGCGAACGTCTCCGCCAGCCGGCGCATGGCGCGCGGCGTCAACGCCTCGGCCGTGACGATGGCCAGGCCGGCGCCTTCTTCGATCGCGCGGCACAGTTCCTCCGCATCCGCGCACGCCTCGGAGGCGAAACCCGCGCGCGAGAGGATCTGCACGGTGGTCTCCGCATCCCGCCCCGTCGGCGCGAGGAGCAGAATGCGGAGCGGACGGCTCCCGCTTCCAATCTCCTGTTCGATCATTGCAGTCATTTGTCTTCGACGATGGGGATGCCCGAAAGAATGCCGCGGAAGTGTTTGAGCGGAGGCCCGACGTTCAAGCCGCCCTCGCCCATGCTGAACTCGCGAATGGCTTTTTCGTGGTCGCCGCTGCGCTTCTTCATGACCGAAATGGCTTTGTGCAACTCGCCTTCCGCCTCGTAGTAGCGCAGGAGGATCACGCAATCGGCGAGGTAGCTGACGTCGACCGACGAGATCATGTTCGAGCCGATCAGGCCGTGCTGCGCCATGACCAGGATCGTGGCCACGCCGTGGTCGCCGAGGTACGTGAGCATCTCGTGCAGGTGCAGCGTGAGAAACCGCTCCTCGGGCATGGCGTTGAGATAGCCGTTCAGGCTGTCGATGACGACGGTTCGCGCGCCGTGCTTTTCGACAGCGTCGCGCACGAGATTGGCGAACTCGCCGGGCGCAAGCTCTGCCGGATCGACCTGCTGCGCGGTGACGAGACCGCTCTTCAGCGGCTCCTCCAGATCCATCCCGACAGCCGAGGAGCGTTTCAGCAGACTGCGGCGGCTCTCGTCGAAGATGAACAGCGCGGCGCGTTCGCCCCGCCTCGCCGCCGCGACCGCGTATTGCGTGGCCAGCGTCGACTTGCCGACGCCGGCCGGACCCATGATCAATGTGCTCGATCCAAGCTCGAGACCTCCGCCGAGGAGCGCGTCGATCTCGGCGATGCCGCTGGCCAGATGCCCTTCGCCGCCGCTGCCGCCTTCCCGCGCCGCGACCAGGCGCGGATAAAGCTCGATGCCGCCGCGCCGGATGGTGAAGTCGTGATAGCCGCCGCGAAAATCGACGCCGCGCAGCTTGATGATCTCCAGCCTGCGGCGCGGCGCGCCATATAGCGGCGCGCGGCGCTCCAGCACGATGACGCCGTGCGGCACGCTGTGCAACTGCAGATCGTTCCCTTCCGAGGTGCGGTCATCGAGAAAGAGCGACGTCGCGCCGCGGTTGGTGAAGTACTGCTTGAGCGCCAGGATCTGTTTTCGATAGCGAAGATTGCTCTGCGACAGCAGCCGGATTTCGGAGAGCGAATCGAGGACGACGCGCTGCGGATTGACGCGTTCCACCTCTTCCAGGATGCGTGAGACCGTCTGTCCGAGCTCGATCTCCGAGGGATGGAAAATCGTCGTGTCCTCTTCTTCGCTGAGCGTCTCCTCGCGCACGAGGTGTTCGTGAATCTGGACGCCGTCGAGCGACCATCCATGCGATTTCGCAACCGCGTGCAGTTCGCGCCGCGTTTCGGAAAGCGTGATGTAAAGGGCCGTCTCGCCGAGCTTCAGACCCTCCAGAAGAAACTGCAGCGAGAGCGTGGTCTTGCCCGCGCCGGGATCTCCCTGAATCAGATAAACGTGATCTTTCGGAAAACCTCCGCCGAGGATTGCATCCAGCCCGGCGATGCCCGTCGAGGCTACTGACTCTGTCGAAGACTGCATTACTACCCTCCAACCCGTCTTTTGGCTGCGAGGGGATATTGCAATTGCTGAACCTGTTTTTTGGGGCGCTTACTAGCTTTTGAATCAACAGGTTAGCGGCATAGCTCGGCAGGCTCACACCGCGGCCAGAACGACCGTCATCGCGCCGAATGCGAGCTCGCGATAGCCGATCGTTTTGGCGCGCGGAACCGGCCGCGCGAGCGTCCAGACGGCGCGCGCGAAGAGGATGATCATCGCCAGCACGGCGAGCTTTGTCGCACAAAGCGCAACGAGCGGAATGGCGATCGCGTGCAGCGCGATGGCCGGCCACGACGCGGACGTCTGTCCGTGCGCCCGCTGCATCAGCGTGCGCACAAAGACGATGGCTGGAATCGCGCGCGCGGCGATGATCGCCGACAGCACCAGCGCCGGCGGGATGCGCATGCCGCCCGCGAGCGCGATCGCCGCGGCGCTCGACGTCATCGCCAGCGCGCCGCCTAGCTCCGGCAGCAACGCGCGCCCGCGATTGTGCGCGTCGTAGAAAATCTGCGTGATTCCGAGCGGAGTGGCGACGCCGATCGGAATGATCACCGCCCAGCCGCTGATGACGACGGCCGCCGCCAGTGCGGCGCATGCCGCGAACGCGTACAAAAGTGCGAAGGTCCAGCACCAGCGCGTGCGCGGATACGACTTGCGGCGCAACAAGTCCTGCAGTACGAGCCGGAGCGGCTGCCGCGTCAGGAATCCGAATACGAACGCGACGGCGATCAACGCGCCGCCCCACGACGGACTTACCGCCATTCCAAGTGCGATCGGCTCGAGGAGGAATCCCCATCCGCCATGTTCCGTCGGCAGCGCGATCGGCCGCAACGAGACGCGAGGCGCGGCCGGTGGGATCGTTGTGGACATGGACAGAAGCGCCCGCATCTTAGCGCTTCGCGATTTCACGCGGGGTTCGCGGTCAGTGCTTCACCGCGCGATGTTTCGGCGGCGTCGGAACGATCACCGTGACGATGACCGTCGCAGTCGCCGTTCCCGCCTCGTTCGTGGCGGTGATGCGATACGTGGTCGTCTTCGTCGGCGAAACGTCGATCGATCCGTTTGCGAACACGCCGCCGATCGGATCGATGGTCGCGAACTGGACGCCGCTCACGCTCCACTCCAGCGTCGACGTCCCTCCCGGCCCAATCGCGGAAGGAGTGGCGGTGAACGAAAGGATCTTCGGCACCTCGATCACGTTGACCGTGACCGCGGCGAACGAGTCTCCGGCATTCCCGACCGCGGTCATGGTGTACGTCGTCGTGGTGGTTGGAAAAACGTCGATCGAGCCGCTTGGCCCCACGAACCCGACGCCGTGGTCGATAAAAACACTCCGTGAGTTCGAGACGGACCAGAACAGCGTCGCCGGGTGGCCGGCCACGATCAGCGACGGATTCTCGAGAAAGCTGATGATCGGACGATTGGTGACGGTGACCGTGACCGGACGACTCACGGTGCCGCCCGGTCCGCTCGCGGTCAGCGTGTACGTCGTAGTCAACGTCGGCTGCACTACCACCGATCCAGAAACCGGCTGAGATCCGATGCCGTTATCGATCGTGACCGAGGTCGCGTTGGTCGTGTCCCAGACCAGGGTGGAGGTCTGTCCGGTGGCGATGTCGTCAGGCGTAGCGGAGAAGGAGATCGTCGGCGTCGGAGCCGGCGCGCCGTTGACGTGCGTGGGAAAGACGGCGAACGCCGGGAATGCAAGAAACGTGAAGACAGAAACGCCAAACAGTACGACTCGGCTACGTGCGTAGCTCATAACTTGTCGCCCTCCCCCTGGCGTTCTGAGGCAAATCTTACAACGTTCGCGCCAACAGCCGGTCGAAGGACCCTGAACCCCGTTCTCCGTGAATCAAGCCACGCGCTACAATCCCTCCCCTTTCGCGATGAGCAAGTTCTACATCACTACCGCCATTCATTACGTCAACGACGATCCGCATATCGGGCATATGTACGAGAACGTCGTCGCCGACGTCATCGCCCGGCATCGCCGCCGGATGGGCGATGACGTCTGGTTCCTGACGGGCGCGGACGAGCATGGCCAGAAGATCGAGCGCGCGGCGGCGAAGGAAGGAATCCTTCCCATCGAGCTGGCCGACCGCGTTGTGGCCAAGCATCACGAGATGTGGCGCAAGCTCGACATCAGCCACGACGATTTCATCCGCACCACCGAGCAACGCCACCGCCTCGGCGTGCTGGAACTGATCCGCCGCATTCAGGAGCGGATCCCCGACGACATCTACCTCGGCGAGCACGCCGGCTGGTATTGCCAGAGCGAGGAGACGTTCATCCCCGACAACCAGGTCCGCGACGGCAAGGACGAAAGCGGACATCCCGTCGAGATGACGAACGAGCGCAATTTCTTTTTCAAGTTGTCGCGCTACGCCGAGCCGCTGCTCGAGCACTACCGCAGGAATCCGAACTTCGTTTATCCGCCGACGCGGATGAACGAGATCGTGTCGTTCGTGGAGCAGGGTCTCAAAGACCTGTCGATCTCGCGCACGGCGATCACCTGGGGCATTCCGTTTCCCGGCTATCCCGACCACGTCATCTACGTCTGGATGGAAGCGCTGACGAACTACATCTCGGCCCTCGGCTTCGGCGCTCCGGACCACCCGCGCTTCGATCACTATTGGCCCGCCGACCTCCACCTCGTCGGCAAGGACATCACTCGCTTCCACGCCGTCTACTGGCCCGCGTTTCTGCTGGCCGCCGGACTGCCGCTGCCGAAGCAGATCGTCGGACACGGCTGGTGGCTTCGCGACAATCAGAAGATCTCGAAGTCGCTCGGCAACGTCGTGCGGCCGTACAACATCATCGACGAGTTCGGCGCCGATTCGTTGCGCTACTTCCTGCTGCGCGAGATGGTCTTCGGCCAGGATCAGAACTACTCCGACGAGGCCTTCCTGGCCCGCTACAACGCCGACCTGGCCAACGACCTCGGCAACACGCTTTCGCGCGCGATCAAGATGACCGACACGTACTTCGGCGGCAAGACGCCGCCGGTGTCGTGTCCCGCGAACGAACTGCTGCGGATGTCCGAGCAGGTGGTGCCGGAGTATCTGAAGGCGATGGACGAACTGGCGTTCGGACGCGCGCTCGACGCCGCCTGGAAGCTGCTCGTGGCGGTGAACGGCTACATCGTCAACCGCGAGCCGTGGAAGAAGTTCAAGGAAACCGGCGCCGACGAATCGCTCTCGCGCATCCTCTGGAACACGCTCGAAGCGCAGCGCATCGTCTGGGTGATGATGGCCCCCTTCATGCCCGCCACCACGCGCGAAGCGCTCACCCGCCTCGGCGCGAACCCCGATTTCATCACCCGCGACGCGCTGCAGTGGGGCAGTCTGCCCAACGGCGCGCCCGTCCGCGCCACCGACGCGATGTTTCCCCGCATCGATGCCGCCGCGTACATCCACGGAGGAGCAATGGAAGAGAAACCCGAAACGCCCGCAGCAACAAACGCGGGACCTCCAATTGAAACTACGCAAGCCGCGCCGCCCGACATCGCGAAGGTGACGATCGATCAATTCTTCGAGATCGACCTGCGCGTCGCCGAAGTCCGCGCCGCCGAACGCGTCCCGAAATCGAAAAAACTGATGAAGATGACCGTCTTCACCGGCGACGAAGAACGCACCATCGTGGCCGGCATCGCCACCAAATACACCCCCGAGGAACTGGTCGGACGCAAGATCGTAATCGTCGCCAATCTCCAACCGGCCAAACTGATGGGCATCGAATCCAACGGCATGATCCTGGCCGCCTCCCTCGACGGCGAACCGTCGCTCCTCAGCGTCGACGCCGGAGTTCCCGCAGGCACGAAGGTGAAGTAACCACCCGTCCTGATTCCGAACACTCCTCCGAAATCCGCACGGTGCTGAACGACGCAAGGATGCGTTGTTCCCCTGCTCCTGCAACAATTTAGCTCGTTGCGTGGAAATGGCAGCTCCCTTGGACCACTCCTACTCCGAGTGAATGAGCGGAAAGGGGTAAAACTATGAGCCTTGCGGAGATTGCAGTTCCTCGGGTGCCGTATCTTCAAGTGGCGGCGGCGTTGCCGACGGTGTTGATCGTGGAGGACGAGCGGAAGTTGCGCTGGTCGCTCATCGAACAGTTCCGCCAAATGGGTATCGAAGCGCTGACGGCCAGCAGCGGGTATGAAGCCATCCGCGTCGCCGGCGAGAGCCGGCCGGAGCTCATCCTGCTGGACGGCCTGCTGCCGGAGATGCACGGCTTCGAGATCGCGCTTCATCCGGCGCATCGACGCCGGCTACCGGCCGCACATCGCCATCATGACGGCGATCTACAAACACACGCGCTATCAGAACGAAGCGCGGCTCAAGTACGGGATCGACGACTACCTCATCAAGCCCGTGCTGCCGCAGTCGCTGGCCGGACTGGTGCGTCGCGCACAGGCGGCAGCGTGAAAAGCGAGATCCCGATGCGCGGCCGCGTACTGATCGTCGACGATCATCCCGAGATCCTGGAGGGAATGAAGATGCTGCTGGAGATGGAAGGGATGGACGTGACCACGCACGACTCGGTGATCACGCTGCCGCTGATTCTCCGCAAAGCAGACCCGGAGGTCATCCTGCTCGACCTGAGCCTCCGCGCTCTTTCGGGCGAGGCGTTCTTCAAGCTCGGGCGCGAACGGGTGCTCCGCCACACGAATGCGCTCGTCATTCTTTTCTCCGGACGGCCGGTGGCGGAGCTGGCGGCGAATGCGGAGGAGTTCGGAGCCGACGGCATCCTGCCGAAATCGGAAGACGCGATGCAGGCGGTCGCGCGCGTGAAGACGTGGATTCAGCAACATCGCTCGCTGCAACGGGCACAACGAAGGGAGATGAACGATGTCGCGACTGGTTCCGCATCTGCTTCTGCGTACTGAGAAGCCCGTTTCGCACGCGGCGGAATTGCTGCGCTCCGCCGGCTACATGATCAGCAAGATCGACGATGACGCGATCCTCGAAACTCTTGCCGGCGCCTCACATGTCGACGGTGTGGTCGTGGAGTTGCCGGCGTTGCGCGCGATCGCGCTGGGGCGGCGCATCGAGACGCAGCACCGCAACGTCGTCATGCTGATCATCGCCTCGCCCGCGGAAACGGTGCGGCGCGCGTTGCCCTCGGTGCCCATTCTGTCGCCGGCGCAGATCGGCGACGATCTCGTCTCCGGCATGGACCTGGCCCTGGCGTCACGCCAGTTGCGGCAAGCGGGATAAAAAAATGCCCGTTGCTTGGCCGTCGCAACGGGCTGGCGCGCTAGAGTGCGCCCACTGGGTCGCTGCAGTTTTCGGATCAGCGACGCGCACCAACTTACAGCCGCCGAGGCCGCGCGTCTCTATGTTTTTGGAAGGCTCTGCCGCTACATCCCGATCGGGTGCCAGACCGTCTTCATCTCCTGGAAGTCGAAGATGGCGTAGGGTGACTGCGAACGCGTGGCATCATCCCAACCAATTTTGCCGGCGTTGAAGTGCACGACGCGCTTCACGTTCTCGGCCGCGGTCTTCTGGACGCCGGGGATCGCGGCGTCCGCGACGCCGGTCGTATCGATGGCGTTGATGTCCATGTGCGACGCCAGCCACGGTACCAGTTCGGACTTGAGCCCGGAGATGAGGTTGACGACGCCGGCGGGAACGTCGCTGGTCTCGAAAATCTCGCCGAGGGTGATGGCGGCGAGCGGTCGCGACTCGGAAGTGATGGCCACGACGGTGTTGCCGCCGACGATGGCGGGCGCGATGCGGCTGACGAGGCCGAGGAGCGAGGGCTCTTCGGGAGCGACCACGCCGACGACGCCGGTCGGTTCGGGCACCGTGAAGTTGTAATACGGGCCGGCCACCGGATTGACGGAGCCGAAGACTTGCGGGTACTTGTCGCTCCAGCCGGCGTAGTAGACCCAGCGGTCGGTGAGCGCGGCCACTTCGCGGCGAGCTTCCGCCGCGGCGGAACCCTGGCGGCGCAGTTCGTCGACTAATTCAGCGGAACGCGACTCGCAGACTTCCGCGAGCCGATACAGAATCTGCCCGCGATTGAATGCTGTCTTTCCGCTCCATCCGGGAAATGCTTTGCGCGCTGCCTGCACGGCATTGCGCAGGTCTTTTCTTGATCCGCGGCAGGCGTTGGCGAGCAACTCTCCCCCTTTGCCTTTGACGGCATAGAAGCGGCCGGATTCCGTTCGCGGAAACTCGCCGTTGATGTAGAGCTTGTAGGTCTTGCGGACGTTCAGTCTCATGAAAGCACCACGTACGGCGCCAGTCCGTGCAATCCGCCTTCGCGGCCGAAGCCCGATTCCTTGTAGCCGCCGAACGGCGAGGCCGGATCGAATTTGTTGTACGTATTTGCCCAGATCACGCCGGCGCGGAGTTTCTGCGCCATCTTGAGAATGCGCGATCCTTTTTCAGTCCAGATGCCGGCCGACAATCCATACGGCGTGTTGTTGGCCTTCTCAATGGCTTCTTCCGGCGTGCGGAATGTCAATACCGACAATACCGGTCCGAAGATCTCTTCCTGTGCAATGCGGCTCGATGCTGCGACGCCTGTGAAGAAGGTCGGACGGAACCAGAAGCCGCGGTCGGGGACGCTGCACGACGACTGGAAAATCTCCGCCCCTTCTTCGGTGCCGCTTTCGACCAGCTCCTGAATTTTCTCGAGTTGTGCGCGCGAGTTGATCGCGCCGACGTCGGTGTTCTTATCAAGCGGATTCCCGACGCGCAGAGTTCCGATTCTTTCGCGCAGTTTGCGGACCACCGGCTCGAGGATCGACTCCTGCAGAAAGAGCCGCGAGCCGGCGCAGCAGACGTGCCCCTGATTGAAGTAAATGCCGTTGATGATTCCTTCGACGGCCTGATCGATCGGAGCGTCTTCAAAGACGATATTCGGCGCTTTGCCGCCCAGTTCCAGCGTCAGTTTTTTCTTTGTGCCGGCCACCGACCGCTGAATCCGTTTGCCGACCTCAGTCGATCCAGTAAAGGCGATCTTGTCGACGTCGGAATGGTTCACGAGTGCTGCTCCGGTCGCGCCGGCACCGGTGATGATGTTGACGACGCCGGGCGGAAGATCGGCTTCCTGGATGATCTCGGCGAGCATCAGCGACGTGATCGACGTCGTTTCGGCCGGCTTCAGGACGATCGTGTTTCCCGCCGCCAGGGCAGGCGCCAGTTTCCACGCCGCCATCAGCAGCGGAAAGTTCCACGGGATGATCTGTCCCGCCACGCCGACGGGCGACACGTTGCGGTTCGGGAACGCGTATTCGAGTTTATCGGCCCACCCGGCGTAATAAAAGAAATGCGCAGCGGCGAGCGGGATGTCGACGTCGCGCGATTCCTTGATCGGCTTACCGCCGTTCATCGTTTCGGCGACGGCAAGGCCGCGCGATTTTTCCTGAATCAGGCGCGCAATGCGGAAAATGTACTTGGCGCGTTCGGAGGCCGGTAATTTCCGCCAGACTTTTTCATACGCGCGCCGCGCTTCTTTGACGGCGCGGTCGACGTCTTCCGCATCCGCCTCCGCCATTTCGGAGAGCGTCTCTTCGGTGGCGGGATTGATGGTCTCGAACCAGCGCTTCGAATGCGGTTCGACGAATTTGCCGCCGATGAAAAGGTTGTAGCGCGATTGGATCTTTACATGATCCGTTGCCTCCAGCGACGGCGAATAATGCCATTCGGCCAATGCGCTGGATGCGGCGCCGGGAGTTAGACGATCTCTGGTTTCAAGTGTGGTCATGCGATCTTTCGAACTTGTTTCTCACCACAGAGGCACAGAGGGATCTCTCTGTGTCCTCTGTATCTCTGTGGTTAATCCAGCGTGAAGTAATCCCCTGACTGATACGCCCCCGTCTTCTCTTTTCGCAACTGCATCAGCACATCATTGAGCAGCGACGACGCGCCGAACCGGAAGAGATCGGGCGTCATCCACTCGCCGCCCATGGTCTCGTACAACAGCACGAGGTACGCCAGGGCGAGTTTCGCGTTAGCGATGCCGCCGGCCGGCTTCATTCCGATTTTCTTGCCGGTGACGTGCAGGAAATCGCGGATCGCTTCGAGCATCACCAGCGTCACCGGCAGCGTCGCGTTCGTCGTCACTTTCCCCGTCGACGTCTTGATGAAATCAGCGCCGGCGAACATGGCGATCAGCGACGCTTTACGGACCTGGTCGTAATTGGCCAGCTCGCCCGTCTCCAGAATCACTTTCAGATGCGCCGGTCCGCACGCTTCCTTGACCTCAGCGATCTCATCGAACACCTTCTGATAGTTGCCGGAAAGAAACGCGCCGCGGTCGATGACCATGTCGATCTCGTCGGCGCCGGCGGCGACGGCCTGGCGCGTCTCGGAAACTTTCACGTCGATGTAGGTCTGCCCGCTCGGAAATCCGGTCGCCACCGAAGCGATGTGGATGCCGGTTCCGGCAACGGCCTGCTTCACGAACGGCACCATGGCCGGATAGACGCAGACCGCGGCCACGTGCGGGACGTCGCGGTCGGACGGGTCGGGCCGGATGGCCTTCTGGCAGAGCGCCCACACCTTGCCCTGCGTGTCTTTTCCCTCGAGCGTGGTGAGGTCCATCATGCTGATGATCAGCTTCAGGCCCCACACCTTCGACTCTTTCTTCAGCGATCGTTTCGCCAGCGATGCGGCGCGCTCCTCGGCGGCGATGGCGTCGACGCCATGCGCCATCTCCAGGGCGTCGGCAATGCTGCGGCGGAAGAGCGCGGGAGGAAACGCAGGCGGCTGCGTGATGAGGGATTCGCTCATGGACTGTCAAAAATAGCACGGGGGGTGGGGTGTGGGGAGTAGCGAGTGGGAGATGAGGCGTGGGGAAGTCGGGTCGGAGGTCGGGAGTCGTCATCTCCCACACCCCCACCCCCTACTCCCCACTCCCTCAAAACTCAGCGCGACGCGCGGCGGCGGTTCAGGACCTCGATCACCTGCGACCACTGGCCGTTCGCGAAGTTCCAGAGATCGGAGTGATAGAAGCCGCTGTAGCCGCCGAACATCACCAGCTGGTTGCGGATCGGATCAACCGCGAAGCCGCCGTTCTCGCGCGCGGGCGGCGTGAGGGTCGAGGTGATCTTCTTCCAGGCCGTGCCGTCCCAGTCCCACGTATCGTTCGCGTAGACCTGCACCTGATTGTTGTTCGCATCGGTGTCGACGCGGATCCCGCCGAAGATGATGGCGTGGCCGGTGGCCGGATCGACGCCAACCTCCGCGCCGTAGCGCATGCCGGGCGTGGCGGTCGGCTTAATCTGCGTCCAGCCGGTGCCGTCGAACGACCACATGTCGTCGAAGCGCGTCAGGCGGGAGTCCGACGTCAGACGCCCGAGGCCGCCGTAGAGGACCGTTTTCTTCAGGATCGGGTCGTACCACATCGACGTCAGCGTCCGCGAAGGAGCGGGATTTTTCTTCACCTGCGACCAGGCGGTTCCGTCGAAGGTCCAGGTCTGATCGAGATAGACGCCGCTGACGTCGAGCCCGCCGAAGAAGACGGTCTTCTTCAGATTCTGGTCATAGACGAGGCTCGAGAAGCGGTGCGAGGGAGGCGCCGTTTTCGAGGCATCGAACTGCGCCCACTTCGTGCCGTCGTACTCCCACGTAGCGCTGCCGGAGCAGAGGACGACCAGCTTGGAGCGGTCGGTGTCATACGCGCCGATCGGCGATCCGCAATCGGTCGGCTGAGCGGCCGTGAGCTGCGGATGGAACATGCCATTCTGATAAATCCAGAAGTCGAAAAACGCGGTGACGTCGTTGACGCCGCCGTAGAGATAGATGACTTTGTTGACCGGATCGGTCGCGAAGGTAAAGAGCGAACGCGGCGACGGATAAGCGATGTCGCCGACTCCGGTCCAGGCCTTGTTCGCGTAGGTGAACGTGCCGGTGTTGAGCTGACCGGCCGGCGGCGCACCACCGAAGAGAACGGCAACCTGGCGGTCCTGATCGAACGTCAGCGCTGGAGCGAGGTACGCGCCGGCGAAGAGCGTCAAGTCGATCTTCGTCCAGTTCGTGCCGTCCCACTCATACGTCTCCTCGGTGCCGGTGGTCGTGGCGCAGACGCCGCCGGTGTAGAGGATGGTGTTGTTCGACGTCTGCCACGTCATCGCGCCTTCGTTGGCGCACGTCGGCAGGACGGTGGGAGTGAGCGACTTCCACGTCGCGGCCGCCGGGTCCCACGCGAACATGACCGTGGCCGCGCTGGTGTTGACGCCGAGCATGATGGTCTGCTTGCGGACCGGGTCGTACTCGAGGATCGCTTTGGTAACGGCGGGACCGTCGGTGAGGATCTGCGTCCAGTTCGTGCCGTTGAACTCCCACGTGTCGTGGAGCGGCGTTTCGGTGAGGGTCTTGCCGTCGGTGCTGTAGGTCTGATGCGTACCGCCGAAAAGGACGATGCGGTCGCGCACGGAGTCGTACGCGGCGCCGGCGATTTCGCGAACCGAGGGAGCGGTCGCAGTTTTGATCTCAGTCCAGTCGTTGCCGTCGAAACTCCAGGTGTCGTTGAGATTCAGCTTGCCCTGACGGCCGCCGAAGATCACCACACGATTTCTGGCGGAGTCGAAAACCATCGACTCGCCGGAGCGCGCCGGCGGATTGTGCGCGGGGAAAACCTGAAGCCAGCGGCTGCCGGTCCACTCCCACGTGTCGGCCAGGTCGTACTGCAGCTTGGTGCCGGCGTCGATGGCGGTCAGCCCGCCGAAAAGCACGGCGCGATGGATGGCCGGATCCCAGACCATCTTCGTTTCGTAGCGGCCCGCCGGCGTGGCCGCGAATGCGCTGCCAGCGACGAGAAGAGAAAGGATGCAGAACAGTAAACCGCGCTTCAGCGAGTGATCGCTCATCAGTATGCGTTTGCCCCTGAAAGGTATGAGACCTGGAAATTTGCTCCCGTTCCGAACCGGTCGCCCGGAACACAAATTTCTCCTGTATGACGGGCCAGGGGACAAAAGGAAACGGCCGGCTGCGAGCCGGCCGTGAGGCTGCTACGGCTTCGGATTGACGCCGTAGTGTTCCGCAATCGTGACGAGTTGCTGCTCGGCGTCGCTGCCGCCAAGCCGCGTGCGGATTTTCTCGATTTCGGCGAAGTCGGAGCTCTCGAGCACGAACCCGTGCGACGTGAGCGCCTCCTGCGGATTGTCGACCAGCCTCTGCCTGAACTCCGGATGTTCGATGGCCCGCCGTACGACGGCGCCAATCATCTCGTTTCGCATTGATGTCCTCCGCCGTACGGAAGAGCAAGGGCTGCGCCTGCCGTGGGGTGCGGTATCGTTCACGGCCAAACGACGAAGCCGTAGATCTGAATCCGGTTCGCGTCATCGACCTCGATCGGATCGTGCGCGCGATTGATACTGACCAGCGTCGCGCCGCGCCCGGTGCCGGTGAGTTGCTTGAGATAGATTGCCTCGTCCAGACGGCAAACCACGATCTTGCCGGTCGCCGTCCTGCGGCTGCGCGTCGGCTTCAGAAAAACGAGTTCCCCATCGCGAAAACCGCCGGGCCCTTGCATCGAATCGCCGATCGCGCGGGCCACCAGCTTCGCGCCGCGCGCACTGGCATCGCGCGGGATGCGCACTCTCCTGGCCTCGAATTCCGGCAGCAGTTCGACGTTCGACGAGGCCGCGGCGCGGATCGGCCGCGCAGTCTGCGGTGGTTTCGGCTTCGAGCGAAGCGCCGCCCATGGTGTGCGAAACGCGTCTTTCTTCGGGAGCAGCGATGCGAGAATGCGTTCGGTCTCCTGCGCGGCTCGGTGTGCGGACTGCAAGTCCTCAAGCTCGACCACCACGTCCTTGTCGCTGATCAGATGCGACGGATCGCGATCGATCGCGCGCGCGATGGCAATGAAGTCGCCAACCGTCATTGTCTGCCGCCCACTGAGGATCTTCGTCAGCTTGGCCGGCTTCATCCCGGCGCGTTCCGCGACCTTCTTGCGCTGAAACCCGCTCTCCTTCACCGCGTCGCGAAGCCGTTCGATCACGTCCATCACGCCCGGACGGTATGAGGACAGACGAGCAAACAGTTGCAATGTCTGTTTCCAGACGAGCAACTGCCGGTAGGCAAATTTCTTTTGGAGAAATTTTTGAAGCGCATCAAGTAACAAATGTTACTTGATTAGAAATTGGTATCCAAGCAGGCGAAGGCTGTCCAAAGGCTCAAACGAGCACCGATCTGCGCGCGCGCTGCTGGCCTTCGCTCGGCGGCGTGTGAACGCTGGAAGCGGGAACTGCTCGTTCGCGTCCCCAGGCGCGGATGCTCTCGATGGCTTCAGGATTCGTCTTCGAGAGCGGCACCACGTTCCGGAACACCTTGCGCAAATACTCCGCGTCGACGGCGGCGTCTCCTTTTAAAACAGCCTCGCGCGCGGCCTCGGCGACGGCCGCCTGGAGATCGCTTCCCGCGAATCCTTCGGAGAGCTCGACGAGATCGGAGATGAGCGCCTCCTCAAACGTCCGCCGCAGGTGTTTCTGCAGGTAGAGGACGATGATTTCGCTTCGCTCCGGGCCGGACGGCAGATCGACGAAGAACAGCTCGTCGAATCGTCCACGCCGGAAAAGCTCCGGCGGAAGCTTAGTGATGTCATTCGCGGTGCTCACCACGAAAACGCGCGCGCGCCCTTCCTGCAGCCAGTAGAGGAAGTGCCCGACGATGCGCGATGACGTCCCGCCGTCGCTTCCGCCCGAGCCGGCGAGTCCTTTCTCGATTTCGTCGATCCAGAGAACGCACGGCGCGACTCGGTCCGCCGTCGCCAGCGCTTCTTTCAAACGTCCTTCGGATTGCCCGAGGTACTGGCCGTGAATGTTGGCGAGGTCGAGGCGATAGAGAGGAAGATTCCAGTTGTCCGCGATTGCTTTGGCGGACAGCGACTTGCCGCATCCGGGGACGCCGACGAGCAACACCCCGCGCGGTGGACGCAAGCCGCGGTCGCGCAAATCCATCGTCAGCAACGGCCGCTGCTTGTCCAACCATGCCCGCAAGCCGGAGAGACCGCCAACCGACACGTCGCCTGGCGTGACCTTCACCCGTTCCAGCCCCGAGATGTCCGAGAAAATACGGTCCTTCACTTTGGTGAGCTCGCCCAAATCCGCCTTCGTGATCGACCCTTTCGCCAGCAATGTAGCGATGGCGTTCTCCGCTTCGATCCGCGTCACGCCGGCAAGAATCGCCGCGGCTTCGGAGAGTTCGGCATCGTGCCAATCGATCGGCAATCCGCCGCGGTACGGCGTAAGGCATTCGGCGATGATGGCCAGCATCTCGTCCTCGTTCGGCGGGTCGAGCGTGAGGCTCATTCCCTGTCTCTGCAGCCGCGCCCAGATCGGGGACGTAGTGATGACGATGATCACTCCGCCGCGCTCGGTCGCCGAGGCGGCAACGTCGAGGAGCTGCCGGCTCGTCGGCGTGTCGTCGCCGAGGTCCTGCGTCTCCGTCAGCACGAACGTCAGATTCTGACGTTGCACGATCTGCTGACTGGCGAAATCGAGCGCACCGGGGACGGACCGGTCGTCATTCACGACGCGATTCGTGGCGATGTCGCGAGTCCCCTGCGAAAGCGTGTGAAAGTAGATCGGAATGTTCAGTTGCGGCGCGAGCTGTCGAAGCAGGTCGAGCGCGCGGTCCCGCTCATCGGTGCGGAAGGAGATGAACGGAATCCTCGCCTTGAGGTACAGGAGCATGGTCTGCTGGCAGGACTGGAAGTCAGGCATGGTCTCTCACCAAAGGAGAATGCGCCGGCCGCGTGCGGCTTGCACCGGCGCGGCGGTGGTGGAATCGGTTTCGCGGGACGGAGCGGCGGCAGGAACGATGACCGTCAACGGATTGTCGCGGAGCGCCTTGAGCAGGAGATCCGCATGATTACGCTTCGCGCTGGCTTCGAGCGACTCCTGCGTCCGCGCGGCGAAGCGCGCCACTTCGCTGGCCCAATGTTCGCGAACGTTCTCCGGCGCGCACGACATCGCCGCTGCCGCGTAGAGCGGCGCAAGAGCGCGCCGCGCGCCGAGGAGCGCCTGTGACACGGAAAACGCATCGCCGCGGGAGCGATCGAGCGCCAGTTGCAGACGAGACGCGACCGCTTTCAACCGGGCGTCGAATGCTTCCGTGACGCGCGTGGTCCAGCGCTCGGCGACGACGTTCGTCCACTCAAGAGTTCCCGCGATGAGAAGCTCGAGCACGGAATCGTCGCCGTCGCGGAACCGCTCCAGGAGCGGCACCCACTCCGCGTAGCTCGCGGGTGCGGATGCGGCGGTCATTTCTTCACCGGACGCCGGCGCACGAGCAGCAGGTCCGAGGGAACGAGATCCCATGGCGGGAGCTCCTTCGCAAGCGGCAACGCCGGCGTGCTCTTCGTCTGCGGCGGTTCCTGCGCCGGCGGGATGGCCTCGGTGCCGAGAATGGGTCGTGCAGGTGTAGTCATGGCATTCTCCTTCAGGCAATGGATACGCGTTGTTCGGGGCGCTGCAGGACGAACTGCGGAGAGCTGAGCGATTCGAGAAGCGCCGTGACGTCTGCCGAACGCGCGTCTTCTACGGCGACTTCGCGGCGATAGTCGGCAAGCTCCGCAAGCGCGGCTTTCAGGACGGCGGCCGCCTGGTCATGCTGGGTTTCCAACTCCAGCCGCGCCTCGTCCCGCTGGCGACCGAGATCCCTGGACTTCCAGAAGAAGAATGCCGCCGCGGCCGCGATGAGAACAAGCCCGACCAGTATCGCCGTACCGCCGCCGGTCATGATCAGGACGCCGATGAGGATGCCGGCGACGAGCACGATCCATGCGGCGGGGGTCAGCGACACCGCGTTGACGGCCGCATCGATCTTCGCGTCGTAATGCTGCCGAAGATCGGCCGCGAGTAGTTTCTCATTGGACCCGTCGGCACTCTTCCCGGACCACGAAGCGATCGTCAGCTCGGCCTGCCGCGGCATTTCCATTCGATCGCGCGCGACGAGGTCGTTGTGCGCGGCCATGATCCACTCGCGCGAGCGGGACACGGCGTAGCGCTGCGTGGCGCGCGTCGCCCCGAGCTGCTCGGGATTCATCGCCGAGTTGGTGAGCACTGCGGCGAAGTTCGTGCTGGCCTGATGGATTTCGGCTTCCGCGTCGAAGCGCGCCTTCGCCGCGTCCTTGTCGCCGTCCTCTTCTTTGATGAGCGCAAGCATCCGCTCCTCACGGCGGTAGGGCAGTTCTTCGTCGTCGAAATTCGCGACCAGTGAGTCGAGCAAGGAATCACACGCGGCCTCGATCGACGGCGGAACGATCAGCTCTCCGGTGAAGAGAGTCGTAAAGAAATCGTAGACCACGCGATTGCGGCGCGCGGCACAGAGCGCTTTCAGCAATGCCGGCGCGTTCGCCGCGTACTTGCACAGCGTCGGGTAATCGCGGTCTCCGGGCTTGGGAGCCATCACATCGAGTTGCGTGGCCCAGCGTTTCCTCTGATCGTCGAGGAAGCCGGCCTGCTCCTCGAGCTCGCACAGCCATTGCTCGATGACGTTCGAACAGGCCACCAGGGCGCCGCCGCCGAACACGCCGTTGGCCAGTCCGTCGAGCATCACGACCACCTCGCGGTCGATCGCCATCGGATTCTGCATCTGGAAATAGCGGCTCAGCCATCGCGTGAGCGCTTCATTGCGGCGTGCGCGGCGGCAGACGAGTGCAAAGAAGAGCGACGTTTTGTTGTCGTCGCGGCGAATCGCCTCGGCCACGCCACGCTCGGCAAGCGATCGGTCATCCTTGATCCAGGCTGACAGCGCCACGAGCGCGGGAGCCAGCCAGTAGTTCGGCGTCGTGACCATCAACTGCTCCGTCACGGTATGAATCGTGTTCTGACGGATCATCTGAAGATCGGTGGCCTGCAGAATGCCGGTCGTCGTACGGCGCACGACGTCGTGATGGCCGAATTTCTGTTCGATCTCCTGCCGCACGCGAACGATCTCGGTCGCTGCGAATTGCTTCTGCTTGTCTTTTCGATCGGCCGCGACGAACTCCTGAAACTGCTGATGGAGGTCCTCGAGGCGGTCTTTCGTCAGTTCCTGCTGCTGGTAAACGGCAATCACCTGCTCGGAAACGGTCCCGACGTTGCTGTGAATGACGTCGAGACTGTGTTCGAGCCGGCTGATGTGCGAGTGGACGCTGCTGAGATCGATGACATTGGACATGTGCTGTCTCCTCTGCTCAAGAGTTCAAAACCGATACGGATCCATCGGCGGCCACCGCGCGGATGGTGCTGACGTAGATCTCGATGAATGCATAGGCGCCGTGCCAAGCGATCGATCGAGCGCGCTCGAAGAGTTGCGGCATCGAACGCCAGTGCTCAAAGTGCTCGACGATGCCGCCGGCGAGGTCACAAATGTGTACCTCGTAGGGCGGTCCGAGAAAACACCGCGAGACCACGCCGATCGGCCGTTCGTCAACTCCGAGGTCGGGGAACTCCGCGGCGATCGCATCGAGCAACTCCTGAAGAGCGGCGGCGTTTTGTTGATGCGTGCCCGCATCGAGCCGCTGCATGCGCTCCAGATATGCCGGCGAGCGTTTTTGGCGAAGACGCTGCGCGACCTGTGGCGTATGGAGTTGAGTCTTCGCGAGATCCGGGCGCGCGCCGACCGTCAGCGCAGGACTGCGTGTTTCTGTCCCAAGAATCGAACGCGGCACCGGAAGCTCCTGACCCGAATTGAGACGCGGTATTCTTCAAAGGACACGCGAAGTTTCGCTTTGTGGCGTTGAAGGAATTCGGGATTCGTTCCCTGGCCGAGGAGCGCCACTCCGGCTTCTGTTTCGGGTCTTTCAAATGCGACGCGGTTGCACACGATGAAGACGCTCATCCTCATCCTGCTCGCCGCCATGGCCGGCGTCGTGGCCGTCATGGCCAGGAGCCAGGACGCACGATCGGTCCATCCGATCCGACCGGTGACACGCGCGGCGTTCGATCCGGCGGAATCGGTGGCGTTGTTCGTCGGAATCCGCAGCTTCCGCGACGACGAGACGCTACAGAACGTTCCGTATGCCGTCGATGACGCGATCGATCTCGCCTATGTTTTCGCGCTCGACCCGCGCGTGGCGCTCGTCCGCCCGAAGCGCGTCGCGCTCGCGCTGTCGGACGAAAACCCTCGGAAAGAGATTTCGAAACGGCGCCTTGGGGAGTTGAAGCGAAACGGCGCCATCGTCGTACCCGCGACCCAATCGCAGATTCTGAAGTTGCTGAACCGCCAGGCCGGCCTGGTTGGTGCGGATGGAATCTTCATCGTCTCGTTTGCGACCCATGGATTCAGCGACGACGGCGCTCAATACCTGCTGACGGCGAGCTCGCTCCTGCGCGAGCGCAACACGGCCATTCCCACCGCCAGAGTCCTCGATCTCGTCGCATCCTCCGACGCCGCGCGGTCGCTCATCCTGATCGACACCTGTCGCGAGCGCGTGCGAAAGCAGCGGTCGACGGTCCCGGAGCCGCTTTCAGCAGCGCCGCTCATTCAGCGCATGGCGTCGACGGCGGGTCAGGTGGTTCTCTATGGAGCCGCCGCGGGACGGTGGGCGTACGACGACGACATCCGCCAGAATGGCGTATTCACCGGCGCGGTGGTCGACGCTCTTCAATGCCGCGCGGGATACGACGCCAGCGGCCTCGTTACCGTGAACGAGCTCTCGGACGCCGTCGAACGAAACGTGCTTCGTTGGATTCGAACCAATCGGGACGCGTCGATCCGCAACGCCACTCAGGCCAGCATCGACGGCGCGGCGCGAACGATGCCGTTGTCCATCTGCTCGCGACAGCCACCGTCCCTTCCTCCGGCGGTCTCCAGTTCCGGACCCGTTCCGCGCCCATCATCGTCCGCACACCGGACGCCGCTTCGGCCTCTTCTCGTGCAATGCAGGGCCGACGGCGAGACACTCAGGAAACTGTACGACTCGCGCGAGCCCGACCAATTCGTGGCGTCGTATCTGCGATGGCGTGATGGCTGCGTGGCCGTCCTGCGCGACCTCGACGAGCGGTTGGCGCCGGCGACTGCTCAGGCAAGCGAGACCGTCCGCTTCCTGTCCGTCGCCAACTTCTGGTGCGCGACGGCATGTCCCGACGCGCTGTCCGCCGGAAACTGTGCACTCTTCCGGGAAAAGCCGCGCGGCGAGCGCTGTTTCTGGGATCTCGACAAGGCTCTTCGTCAAGTCGATGACGTTCTCGTGCGCAACCCGGCTGCGCCGCCGACTCGGGAGTCTCCATGATGCGTTCGCGCGGTCTTCGCTGGTCGATCGTTGCTGCAGCCGCTCTGTTCAGCGCCGCGGTGAACGCGCAGACCGTGTGCGCTCCAACTCCGGAGAAGTATCGTAATGTCGAGTTCGGCGAGGCACGCTTCGCGATCGAGGAAGATTGCCGCCACACGTTCACGCAGGATGAACAGTTTTTCCTGGCGGGGATCACACAACGCCTGCGAACCACCTGCAAGCTGCCGCGGGACCGGGAAAGCCGCACGCTCTCGGAACGATTCACAAAAGCAGCGGCACTCTCTCTCGATTTGCAGAAGCGGCACGACGGCCTGCCGTCGCATCCCGACCATGCCTCGGCGTTTGCCGTCGGCGTGTCGATGATGGAAGACGTCCGTTGCAACGGACCGGAAGCGGCGCTCCTCGCTCGCGGCATCGTCATCTACCTGAAGCGAACGGCGGGAAGCTCGCGCTTCGTTGCAGGTTGCCTCGAGCTCTACGCGCCGCGCTATGGCGATCGACAATGCCAGTGCATTGCCGGCGCGGTTCGGCCCGTATTTCCGGATGTCGATCAACGTTTCTTCGACCGGGAGCTCATCAAAGAAAGTATCCATCAGTCGCCGCGAGTGGCCCTCACGCTGATGCTTTCTTGCGGCGTACAGGACTATTGACTGTCGCTCTGGACGCTCGCCACGGCCAGCAGCTCATCCGAGACGCGCTCGGCGAGTTCTCCGACGATTACGCCCGCCGCTGCATGACGAGCATCCAATTCGCCGAGGCGCTCGGCCGCGAGATAGCAGTCGAGCAGGAGCAGCACGTCCTTTCGTGGATTCAATTGCAGACCTTCCCAGATACGGGAGCGCACGATCGGCCCGAGCCTTTCGCGCAATTCCGCATCGCCGGTCAGGTCGGCCAGCTCGGCGAGCTCCGCCAGCGACTGACGCAACAGGGGCCGCGACACGAGCGACGAGGATCGAACGAACCTGCGAACGCGTTTCGGATCCGGTCCCGGCCGGCCATGCCGGCGCAGCAACTGCCAGGCCGCGACGACGTCGGCGATGAGGTTCGCGGTTCCATGCTCCAGGCGCTCGCCGAGCAACATCTCGACGCGGTCGAGCATCCGCTCGAATGGAAATGCATGGCGAAGCCCTGCTTCATCGATGATCGTCGCGGCGAGCACCGTCCAATACATCGATGGAGGCTGGCGCGGTGCGACCGTAACGGCGTCGTTCGAGATGATCTTTCGCAGGGCGTGCTCGATTCGGCCGCGCCATTCGTCCAGCACCGCACTCTCACCCGTCTCGCGCGCGAGCCGCACCAGGATCAGCAACGGCGCGAGCGGCCATACCGCCTCGGGCTGCGGCAGAAGCGCATTGGGAAAGCGGTCATGCCGCAGCCACCGCCCGAGTGACGCGCTCAGATGTTCCGCTGCCGCCGGACTTGCGGTGCGCGCGGCGGCCAGAAGCCGTTCGAAGAGCTGAAGGCGATCCGTGTCGAGCAGGCGCGCCGATGGTCCGTTGTACGGGCGGTATCGATCGGGGATGACGAGGATGAGAGCCATCATGCCGATCGCGGCCAAAAAAGTGACAGCGAAGGCTGTTTGGACATCGAGCACCCTGCGCATTGCCCACATCAACGACGCGGCGAGAAGTACGAAGAAGGGCATGGCCACGACTTGCACCGCCATCGCCGAAGCCACGGCGCGCGCGAGCGTCGTTTGCGACAAATCGACGTAGAAGTCGCGCCAGAAAACTCGGAACCCGTAGACGGGCGACGGCGTGTCGAGAAATGCCATCGGAGCCATTACGCGCAACGCCGGATTGGTACTCCTGGCCATTCCGGTGCTGAGGACGAATCCCGCGAACGACATCATTCCCAGCGGAACCCACCCTCCGGTGCGAAAGGAACCAGTACCTAGCCAGTCCGATGCGATTGCGCTTAACGGAACCAGCGCAAATACCATCCCGGCGAGCAATGGGAAGATCTGGACCCATGACGAACGCGGTGTCGTTCGCAGCTCACCACCGCCGTCGTGGACGCCGGCTAATCCCGATACCCAAACACACATGCCAACCACCACGCCGAACGCAATGAACAGGACGGCGAGGAACGGAGCAGGCGGCATGGATAGCACACCAAAGCGCAGGTGAAAGCGGCTCAGCATCAGTGCCGAAGCCGCGAACGCCAGATAAAAGACGACGCCGGTAACCATGCGCCTGCGGGCGACTTTGGCCTTGCGCACGCTCATGTGCGCGGGATCGACGCGCAGCACGCAGAACGTGGCAGCCGGCGCGCTGATCCATGTCGTGATCGCCAGCATTACCGTTGTAGAAACGTCGGGCCGCAGCCGCATCCAAGGGCCGAGGCCAAGCATCACCGCCACCGCAGCCCGACATCGATAAGAAACCGCACTGCATCCCGGTCAGAGCCGCCCACAACACCGGCCGCGGCACGCTGCCGGCGTGTTCGCTCGCCGCTTTCTCCGACCGATGGTGAATGTCGTCGCCCTCGGGCCAGACAGCACCGATAAGCTGCGACAGAAGTCCGCGATGGCCGCGAAGAGGTGCTCGCGCCTTCAAGTCCGTCATCAATTTCTCGAGCTCGGTCGGATTCAAAACGCCTCGCCGCCGTCCACGCCGTGCCGACAATCGCGTTGAATCGACCGGCGGCAGTGTCTGCATCGCCCTCCAGTCCGCCAACTGTTCGCGCTCCGCAATGAATCGTCGCGCGACGAGACTTTGCACAATGAGCAAAACGATGATCGACGCCGCAACGACAAGCGGTCGGGCAGACGCTTCACGATCAAGGACGAGAGATGTGGCCGCTGCTGCGGCGGCAGCAATCCACAAGAGATTCGCTACCAGCACACTACGCACGAAACGGAACGTGCGGTGATCGCCGTTGAGCACATGGGCCAGCTCGTGCAGAACAACGAACCGCACGAAGCTCGCCACCACTTCGGCTCTCGTCCCTCCGGCGTGACGATGCCCCTCGATCCACTCCGCCACGTCGCCGCGGACGCGCACAACGACCCGTCCCCGCGGCCCAACGTCAACTCCGATACCGGGGCAATGGCCGGCGACGACCACCGCGTCGAGCGAGGCCATGCCCAGGCGGGGTGCGCCGCCGAGGAGTTGCTTCAGATCGTCGACGACGAAATTCAACGACTGCGGCGTCTCGCGATCGGAAACATGCGTGGCGTACTGGCGAAACATCAGGATAAGCGCGATCACGACCGTTGCCGTAGCCGTGCAAAGAAGAACCGGCGAACCGTCGCGAATCCCGATCGCGATCGCCGACGCGTCCGCAAGGACGAGCGCCCATGCGCCGAGAGCGCTGATGAGTTGAATCGGGGTGAGATTTCCAGGCCTGCGCGCCGGACGATCGCCGATGATCGGCACGATGAGCGCCAGGATCGTTATGAATATCGCGATCGCGTTCATCGCGGCGGTCTCACCCGCGCTCGTCGTCGCTGTCCGTCCCGCCGGCTCGGAACGCTGCCGCTGCGATCGACTTCATGACGTCCTCCGTCGATACGGGCTCTCCATCCGACCGGCCGAGAAGTTCCGCGATCTTCTCGACCGCTTGCCGCAACTTTGCGTTCTCCGAGAGGAGAAGGTTCAGCATGGACAGGAGATCGCTCTGCTGACGCGATTGACGCTGCGATGACAGCCACGCCTGAATGATACGAAGCACTCCCCAGCTCAGCACCAACTTGACGTACGGCAAGAGCGACTTGAAAAGCTCCAGCAGCACCGAATCGACGGCGCCCGTCTCGAAGCCCGGATCAGTGGGGGACGTCGTTCCGACCAGCGGATCACCGCGATCCGATCGCTCCAGGAGCACAGGCGCGGCGTATTCCAACTCAGGAATGAGCTCTCCCAGAATGGTCGCGGTGATCGTGTCTTCACGATTCATGTCGTGCTTTGGGTGCCTTCGAGCAACCTCGCGCTCCAAGGTTCAAGACACCACCCGCTGCGCTTTGTAGCACCGTGCCTAAATCCGGATGCGCACCGTCGCTAAGGTCTCGTCGGGATGGATCTTCTTTGGCGCGCCGATGTTATTGCGCGCGCGCTCGATGGTCAGGTCGACGTTCTTCGCGAAGCCGATGCGGATGCCGGCGTCGATCTTGGTCCAGTTCCACCAGATGCTCGGGGCGGGATAGAGAAGCGCGCTTCCTTTGAATCCGTAGTGCAACTCGCTCAGGCGCACGGCGGGCTGGATGCTCACGAGCGGACCGGCCGCGACGTCGAACTTGTAGCCGAACTCTCCCTCGGCGCCGCTGCGATGCATACCGGCAATCGTCTGGTTCGTATACTGAACCGTCGAAGTCAAGCCCCTCCACTCGGTGTAGATGCGGGCGCCGGTCTCTTCTTTTTTGTTGCCGCGAATTGGCAGGCCGCTGTGGCCGAGCGGACCGTTGAGCAGATCGATGTCGACGCCGTAGAAGGTGCCGGTCAGCGGCGCGCTGTCGTCGTCGCGCAGCTTGCGGCGGTAGTGGAAGGCGACCGCGTCGAAGCCGAACGTCTGCGCATCGTTCTGCCAGCGGTAGCCGAGTCCCTGGCCGAACGACATCCGCTTCGTGTCGAGCGCGAGATCCTCGACGCGCGTGTCGTAAAGGATCGGAAATCCCGATTTCAGCCGCGGGTCGGGATTCGGCTGCAGCAGTTCCTTGATGCCGTTGTCGCCGGCCAGCGCATTCGGATCGCGGAAATAGAGCGGATTGCCGCTCGTGCCGGTCAGGCGCCAGTACACATTGCGGCCGATCGAGCCGCCCGTCATGACGCCGACGTCTTCGAATCGATTGAACGCCGTCGCTGCGAGGCCGTAGCTTTCGAGGACGCGAATCGGCTGGCGCTCCATCTTCACGAACTTGCCCAACTGGACGAAGAACGAGGTCCGCTCCGGACGCGCCAGGAACTCAGGCCGCGGTCCGATCTGGATCCATAGCTCGTCGGCGTCGATCTTCCGGTCGGCGCTGGTCGGATTGCGGCGGTACTTGTCCTGCGCGTGGAGCTGCGTGTGCGCGAGGAACCAGTTGCCGTATCCGAGGTCGAGCTTGATCTGCGCGACGCTCAGCTCCGCGTGCGAGCCGGCGTCGACGGTCTCCTCGAATCCGACCTTCTGTCCAACCGGCAGAAAGCTCGGCGGGAACGGGAACTTGAGCGCGAACTTTTCTTCTTTGCTGTCGCGATAGTTGGCGCGCAGCTCGATGCGCGACTTGAACGTCCAGTCGCTGGCTGTCTGCGCGAAGAGAGGGATGGTTGTGAATAGACCGATTGCCGCCGCGGCGATTCGTCGCATGTTGTCTCCAGTTACGTCGCGGGGAGCCGAATGGATTGTAGCGGATCGTGAATCGTTCGGGCGTCCGGCAATCGAAATGTTGAATGCTGGCGACGTCCGCGCCCGGCTATCGAAAACACATCCGGCACGCGTCGTATCCCGCGGCGCTGGCGTCGGCGGCGCTCATGAAGACGACGCGCGTTTCGTCGGCGAAGCGTTTCGCGGCGGCGCAACTGGCGCGGTGGAAACGCTTCGTTTTGCCGGACGCGTTGGCGACCAGGATCTCCGCGTGCGAGGTGATCGCCTCGATGTTGTGCGTGATCTCGTCGGCGGCCGAGGAGATGTCGTCGATGACCAGATCGGTGACGGCGTCGTTGACGATACCGGCCACGTCGATCGCCTCGGGAGCCGCCGAAGCTTCATCGCGTCCTTCGAGCTGGTGCACGATCAACTCCGCGACGTCGATGCGAATCGGGACGAGTTGCAGTGTCGGGATTTCTTCTTCGACGAACACGTACTTCGCGTCCGTCCACGACGACAGCTCGCGGATCTCGTCCTCCGCTTTTTCGCGCATGGCGTCGTGGAGCTGGTTCTCGGTCAGCGCGCCGAGGATGATCAGGATGCGGCCGAGGGCGAGTTGAGTCTCGCGCTGGATGTCGAGCGCCTTCTGCCGCTGTTCCTCGGTGAGCATGCCGGCGGCGATGAGCCGCTGCGCGAGGAAACGCGAGGGATCGTTCGACGAGCAGGAAATGATCTTCCCCTTATCGATGAAAAGCTCTTTCTCCTGCTTCCCTTTGGCGATGACCAGCCGGCCGGTACGCTGATTCGAGGCGTGTTTGACCAGAAGCTCCGCCGTCGTCGTAGCGACCGGCTTCCACTTCCGCTGCGGCGGCATGATCGTCGAGACGATCTCCGACTCCGCCGGCGCCTTCGGCGGCACCACCGCCCTGGCCACGCGTTCATGAATGGCGCGCAGCTCTTCCTCGGCGCGCTTGCGGCGCTCCAGCTCTTTCCGCAGCGCGTCGGTCATGATCTTCAGCTCGTCCATGGTCTGCTCGCCATTGACGCGCAACTCATCGATCGCCGATCGCAGCGCCTCCTCGGTCGCCTGCCGCTTCTGCAGTTCCGCGCGCAAGGCATCGATGGTCTGCTTCGTTTTCTCCTGCGTCTCGACGCGGCCGTCGGGCGCGCGAATGACCTCGACGAATCCTTTGATGGCGCCGTTGATGCGCACGGGCGTGAGGCTGGTGCGGACCCAGAGATGCTGCCCGTCTTTCCGCACGCGCCAGTCTTCGAGATCGATGCGGCCCGACTCGCGTGCCTCCTGCAACTGCGCCGTCGACTTGCCGCCCCAATGCTCGTGATCGCGATAGAGCATCCGTCGCGGACGCCCGACGACCTCTTCGCGCGTGTAGCCGAGGATGCGTTCCGCGCCGGCGTTCCATCCGGCGATCAGGCCGTTTTCGTCGGTGCGGATGATGGCGAAGTCGGTGAGCTGATCGACGACCGCCATCAGCACGTGCTCGTTCGCCTGCGCGGCCGGACGGATCTGGCCGTTCGTCGCGCGCGCGCGTTCGTCGAGGATGTAGACGAGAAACGGCGCGCCGTCATCGCCGGCGATCGCGCAGAGAACTTCGACGTCGCGATACTTCCCCTTCTTCTCGATGATGCGCTTCTCGATGCGGTAGCCGCCCGCGTCGCCGCTGAGCATTCGCCGCATCAGCGACGTCTCGCGCCGCGCGTCCTCGGGATGCGTGAGGTCGGTGAACGTCAGCCGGCTCAATTGATCGCGCGTGTAGCCGGCGATTTCGCGGAAGCGTTCGTTGAACTGCAGCCACGTGCCGTCCATCGAGGCCAGAGCGATACCGACCGGCGCGTGTTCGAACGCGTCGCGCAACCGTGTCTCGCGCGGCACGCCAGGAAACGGCGGCGCACCGGGCTTGCGCACGAGCGAGATCATTTGATCGACGATCGGCAGCTTCACCATGAAGTGTGGAGGGAGTGATTGTAGTGGATAAGTGGTCAGTGGTATGTGGTCAGTGGAATCGTAAGGCCGAGGCCGTAAGCAACGAACCCCTGACCACTGGCCACTGACCACTGGCCACTCTCATCTCCGCATCTTCGTCAGCGTTCCGGCGCGGAACACGTCCTGTCTTCGCTCGCGGCGGCCGACGAATACTTCCTCGAACGCCACCTGCAAAATCGCCGCGACGGGGATTGCCATGAGCGCACCGATGATGCCGAGGAGTGAGGCTCCAATCATGAAGGCGATGAAGGCCGTCAACGGAGAGATCGACACCTTGCGCGACATCACCCGCGGCGCGATCACGAAGTTCTCCACCTTCTGCATCACCACGGCGATGATCAGTACCGACCAGAACTGCCAGCGCGAATGCAGGATGGCAATGGCCAGCGCCGGCGTGAAGCCGACGATCGGACCGATCACCGGCACCATCTCGCCGAGCGTGGCGAAGAGCGCCAGCGGCAGCGCGTACGGAACGCGCAGCAGCAGCATGGCCACGAACATCACCACGCCCATGATTCCGGAAAGGATCAGCTGCGCCGAGAGCCACGAGCTCATGCGCCGCGCCATGCGGTTCATCGTGTCGCGCCGGTCGCCGCGCACGTTTTCGGGATAGAGCAGCAGGAACATGTTCCGCAGCCGGTGCGCGTCGATGAGCATGTAGACGACCATGAACAGCACGGCCACGAACGATCCGATCACGGTCGCGGCGCCGCGCACGTAGCCGAAAACATGACCGCGCGGCATGGTCACGCCGTCGTTCAGATATCCGCGGACCGCGCCCATCGGGAAATAGTGTTCGAGCGGCGTCAGCACGTTGTGCTCGATCAGCGCCGGAAGCTGCGCGCTGAGCTCGCGCGTCTCCCCGATCAGCCGCGGCACCATCAGAACCGCAAGCAGGATCACCAGCAGAAGGAACGGAATGTAGACGATGACGGCGGCCGTGCCGCGGCTGATGTTGCGCCGGAATCGATAGCGGTAGAGAAGGCGCACGCGATGCACGGCCGGCGAGATTCCCGCGGCCAGGACGGCGGCGATGAAGACGAGGATCAGCACCTCGCGTACTGCCCACAGCAGCAGCAGCACGAGTCCGACCGCGACCACCACGCCGACTTTTTTCGCGAAGAGGTAGAGGTCGCGATCGCCGCCTTGTTCCCTGGGATAGAAGGCCACCGGATGTCCTCAGCCGAGGTATTGACGGATCGCCGATTCGATCTGGGTGCGCGGAACGGCACCGACTACGCGCCCCTTTTCCACGCCGTCCTTGAACAGCACGAGCAGCGGAATGCTCATAGCGCGATAGGCCTGCGCGGTCTTCGGATTCTGGTCGACGTTGAGCTTCGCGAAGCGGACGTCGGTGCGCGAGGCGGCCATCTCCTCGATGACCGGCGCGATCATCCGGCACGGCCCGCACCACGCCGCCCAGAAGTCGACCAGAAAGGCGCCGTTGCGGATCGATTCGGCGAAATTGGCGTCCGTCAGATCGATGGGATGCCCGCCCGTCAGCGGCGTTTTGCACTTGCCGCAAACGGCCTTCTTCCCCGGATCGGACGGCAACCGATTGGCCTGCCCGCAGGTGGGGCAACGAACGACGTCGTTCATGCCCGCCCGTATTGCGAAATGCGGGCCGGTGCAAGGTCAATTGCGCCCGAAGATGTCAATGTCCCGATTTCCCGATAAAATGCGCCAGCAATTTTCCACCCGTCATCGACAATCGGTCCCGCGCCGCGGGAGGGAGGGCTTCATGTCTGAAGGAGCGAGCACTCTGCGCCATCGCCTGTCGCGTCCGGAGATCATCCGGCTCATCGGCGCCCACAACGCGCTCGGCGCGAAGATGGCCGAGCGTGCCGGTTTCGACGGCGTCTGGGCCAGCGGTTTCGAGATCGCCGCGTCGTACGCCCTCCCCGACTCCAGCATCGTCACGATGTCCGAGCATCTCGCGCTGGCGCGTTCCATGTGCGACGTCGTGCGCATCCCGGTCGTCGTCGATTGCGACACCGGCTACGGCGACGAGCTGCAGTTCGCGCATGCGGTGCGGCAATTCGAAGCGGCCGGCGTGGCGGGCGTCTGCGTCGAAGACAAGCAGTTCCCGAAGCTGAACAGCTTCGTCGACGGCCGCCAGGAGCTGGCGCCGGTCGATGCATTCGTCGAGAAACTCCGCGCGGGCAAGAACGCGCAGCGCACGCGCGACTTCGTTGTCATCGCGCGCACCGAGGCGCTGATCGCCGGATGCGGCGTCGAGGAAGCGCTGCGCCGCGCGCGAACGTACGCCGATGCCGGCGCTGACGCGGTGCTCATCCACAGCAAAGCCAAAACCGCCGCCGAGATCGCCGACGTGGCCATGCAGTGGAACCGTCCCACTCCGCTTGTGGCGGTCCCGACGACCTACTTCAAAACGCCGCTCGACGATCTGGCCGCGCTCGGATTCAAAGTCGTGATCTACGCGAATCAGGGGATGCGCGGAGCACTCAAAGCGATGGAACAGATCTACGCCGAGATCCTCCGCAGCGGTTCCACGGCCTCGGTCGAAGCGCAGCTCTGGCCGATGAAGACCATCTTCGCGCTGCAGGGCGTCGAAAGCGAAACGCCAACGCCGGCGCCGGCTGAGGTAATCGTTGAATCGTAGCGGCGCCTTCATCGAGATGTTGCGCGAGGCCGGCTTCGACTTTTTCACCGGCGTTCCTGATTCGACGTTCCAGCCGCTGCTGGCCGAGTTTGCGTCGCGTCCCGACCTCGGCTACGTCACCGCGGTCTCCGAAAACGTCGCCGTCGGCATCGCCACCGGCTCATACCTCGGCGGCCGCCGTCCGGTGGTCTTCATGCAGAACTCCGGGCTGGCGCTGGCGATGAACGCGCTCGGCTCGCTCGCGGCCATCTACCGCATTCCGATGCTGCTCGTCGTCGGCTGGCGCGGGCACGACGGAACCGATTCGCCGGAGCACGCAGTCCTCGGCGCAGCCACGCTGCGACTCCTCGAGGCATTGCCCCTGCCGTTCTTCGTCCCCGACGCCGAGTCGCTCGCGTCCGACGTCGCACGCGCCGCGCAGACGCTCGACGCGCAGCACCTTCCGTGCGCGCTCGTCTGCAGGCCGGGAGTGGTGTGCTAATGGAACGCGCCGACGCCATCGCCGTCGTGCTGTCGAAAATCAGCGACGGGATCGTCGTCACCGCGAACGGCTGGATCAGCCGCGAAGCGTGCGCCGCATCCGACCGCGCCGAAAACTTCTACATGCTCGGCTCGATGGGCTTGGCCTCGCCGATCGCCCTCGGGATCGCGCTGGCGCGGCCGGAACGGCGCGTCGTCGTCTTCGACGGCGACGGCAATCTGTTGATGACGCTCGGCACGCTGGCGATGATCGGCGATCTCCGTCCGCCGAACTTCCTGCACATCGTCTTCGACAACGAGGTCTACGGCTCGACCGGCGCGCAACGCTCCGCGACGGCAAACGTCGCACTCGATGCGCTGGCGCGCGCCGCAGGCTACGTCGATGTGCGGCGAGTGAATCACGCCAGCGAGCTCCACGCCGCGATCGATGCATTGCTGATCGCGACCGGACCGGCATTCCTGCTCGTCAAAGTCGACGCAGCCGCGAACGGCACCGCGCCGCGCGTGCCGCACGAACCGGAGGCGATCGTCACGCGCGTTCGCGCCGCGCTGGGAGTGGCCTGATGCCCGACCTCGATTGGAATCGCAAGTGGGGCGGCATGATCGCCGGATTTTCGCCGGACGACGGCGAGCAACATTTCGGCGATCGCTGGGGCGATCCCGAAACGTTCATTCCCCTGATCGAGGTCCGGCAACGATTTCTCGATCCGTACTTTGCCGCGGGGACGACCGTCCTCGAAATCGGCAGCGGCGGCGGACGATGGACGCAGTACCTCGCGCGCGCCGCGCATCTGATCGTCGTCGAATACAACCCCGAGTCGTTCGAATACTTGCGCCAGCGTTTTCCGGATGTCCGGCTGACCACGTATCAAACCTCAGGCGCGGAGATGGACGGCATCGCCTCAGGCAGCGTTGACTTCGTCTTCACCTTCGACGTCTTCGTCCATCTCGAGCCGGAAGTCATCGGCCGCTACCTGAACGAGATCGAGCGCGTGCTGCGGCCGGGCGGCGTGGCCGTGATTCACTACGGCGACATCCGGAAGGACATCGCCCTGCACAATCCCGGTTTCTCGCGCATGACTCGTCAGAAGATGGAAGAGCTGATCGCCGCGACGGGACTGCGCGTCATCGATCACGACGAGATGATCATGTTTCACAGCAATCTGGTGGCGCTGGGCCGCGCATGAGAATCCTGCACATCCTTTCGCAGCGCGCCGGCCGCTCCGGCAGCGGCATCTTTCTCGGCGCGATGGTTCGCGAAGCCGCGCGCCGCGGCTACGCGCAGCACGTGGTCGTGGCCGGTCCGCCCGGGACGTCCGCCGCGGAACTGCCTCCGCTGCGCGACGCCGACGTCTCGCCGATCCTTTTCCCGTCCGACGACGCGCCGTTTCCGCTGCCGGGCAACAGCGACGTCATGCCGTATCCGACCACCGTGTTTTCGCGCATGACCGAACAGCAGATCGAGCAGTACCTTCGCACATCGCGACGCGCCATGGAACGCGCCCGCGACGCGTTCCAACCCGACATCGTTCACGCGCATCACCTCTGGCTCATGACGTCGCTCGCTCGCGATGTGTTCGCGGACATCCCGCTGATCGTCACGTCGCACAACGCTGAATTGCGGCAGATGGTGAAGGCGCCGCATCTCGTTCCGCGCGTGCTGGCCGGCGTGCGCCGCGCCGACAAGGTCTGCGTGCTGACGCCGCAATCGGTCACGGACACGATCGAACACTTCGGCATCGCGCCGGAACGCATCGCCATCACCGGCGCCGGGTTCGACGACGCGCTCTTTCAACCACGCACACGCCCGCGCGACGCAATCCTCGCTGAGCTGCGCGAACGCTTCGGACTGCAACTTCCTAGCGACGAGAAACTGATCACCTTCATCGGCCGGACGTCAGTTCCGAAGGGAATCCCGTTTCTGCTCGATGCGATAGCGCAACTTCGCGACCGCATCGCTCCGTTCCGCCTCGTCCTCCTCGGCGCAACCGGCAGCGGCGATCACGGACGCGCGATGGACGAGCTGGTGGCAGCCGCCGGTCCGATGGTCATCCACACCGGCGCGCAACCGCCGGATGCCGTCGCGCTGCTGCTGCAGGTCAGCGACGTCTTCGTCCTGCCGTCGCTGTTCGAAGGATTGCCGCTGACGATGCTCGAAGCGTTGGCCGCCGGCTGTCCGGCCGTTGTCAGCGCGCTGCCGACGATCGCCAGTTGGGTACCGCAGGAATGGCGCGATCGCGGATTTGTCGAACTGGTGCCGAAGCTCGAGACGACGAACGCCGACGAGCCGGTAGCGAGTGACGTCGCGCGCTTCGTGAACGATCTCGCCGCCGCGATCGAGCGGCGCCTCGTTGCTCCACTCGACGACGACGCGCGCCTCGATCTCGCATCGAAGCTCGCGCCGCACTCCTGGCGACACGTTTTCGATCGCTACGAAAAAATCTATCGCGACGTCACCGCTGCCGTGGCTGCAACACGATGACCGCAGCGGAACAGATGAAGCGCCTGACGGTGGCCATGCTCGTCGACCCCGGCAATCTCGCCCGCGGCGGACGGAGCCTGATCCACGGGCAGGCCGACATCCACCTCGTCCGCGCCTTGCGGCGTCTGACGAAGCGAGCGCTGTTCGTGCCGTACGAAGGCGTTGCGGAGCTGGCCGAATCGATCGAGCGCGAACGGCCGGACGTCATCTTCAATCTCACCGAATGGATTGAAGGCGACCGCACCAAAGACGGCCATATCTGCGCGCTGCTCGACCTTTACGGCGTTCCGTACACCGGCTCAGGGCCGAAGGGATTGATGCTTTGTCGGGACAAAGTCATCAGCAAACTGATCGCGAAGGACGCCGGCTTCGCCGTGCCGCGCTACTTCGTCGTCGGCCCGCGCACGCGATCGCCGCTCCCCTTCCCGCTCGTCGTGAAGCCACGTTTCGGCGACGCCTCGGACGGCATCAGCCAGAACTCGCTCGTGCGCTCGAATGAACGTCTTCTGCATCGCGCGGCGATGTTGCGCCGCGGCGGCGTCGAATCGGTCATCGCTGAGGAGTACGCGCCGGGGCGGGAGTTGCTCGTGACCATCCTCGGCAAACGGATCATGTCCATCCGCGAGCTGGTGATCGGACGCAACGGCTCCGGCTCGCCGGCGATCTTCTCGGCGGAGCTCAAACACGACAAAGCGTACCGGCGGCGATGGGCCGTGCGCATGGAGCCGGCGTCGTTGACACGCACGCAGCGACAACATCTGAAAATGCTCTCCCGCCGCGCCGCCGCCGCGCTCGAACTGCGCGACTACGGCCGCTTCGACCTCAAGCTGACGCCATCCGGCGATTTCGTTTTCCTCGAAGCCAACCCGAATCCCGCCGTCGTCCCCCCGCGAAAATCGTTCTCCGGAAGCTGGGGCGGAATGGCCTTCGACCACGTAGTCACCGAAATCACGCTCCGCGCATGGCGGAGACGCGAACGCTGATGCCGCGCTAGCGGCAACAGAGGGTAGCCAGGGGTGCGAGCGCTTTTTGCGAGCACCCCTGGGAAGCGGATGTGCATCGAGATCGTGCCGCGTCAGCGGCACTAGAAAAATGTTGACTCCATCTGGTGCCGCTGACGCGGCACAACTTCCGATCGCCATCGCGATCCAGGGGTGCTCGCAAAAAGCGCTCGCACCCCTGGCTACCCTCTTGAGCCGCTATCGCGGCGGCTTCGCAGCCCGCAGCCCACGCTTTTCAAGCGCGGGTAGATGATGGCGCCGAATTTGGGAGCTCGCCTTGGCCCGCGAGAGAAAGCGTCCGCGCGAGCACGACTGCCGCGATAGCGGCAATCAGAGGGTAGCCAGGGGTGCGAGCGCTTTTTGCGAGCACCCCTGGAAAGAGGATGTGCATTGAGATCGTGCCGCGTCAGCGGCACTAGAAAAATTTTGACTCCATCGGGCTGACGCGGCACAACTTCCGATCGCCATCGACATTCCAGGGGTGCTCGCAAAAAGCGCTCGCACCCCTGGCTACCTTCTGGAGCCGCTATCGCGGCGTTGTGCGCTCCGCTGCGGCAAACTCCCCCACCGCGTCGCGCAGCGTGCGCGCTACCGCGCCGTGGGCGCGCGCGGCGGCGAGGATCGCGTCGAGATCGTCGTGGAGGCGGTCCACATCTTCCTGACTTCGGCTGAGCGGACTGGTGCCGGCGAAGGCTTCTGAGGAGTGGAACATCACATTGATGATTGGCGCGCCGCGACGCATCAACTCCTCGGTGGCGCGAACGAGCTTTGCGCGCGGATGCTTGAGCGGACGAACCCAGATCAACTCCTGCGCGCCCGTCGCTGCGAGCATGTTGCTCAGCGCGCGAGCGGCTCCGGATCCTTCGTTGCGCCGAGCGGCCACGCGCGCCATTCCGGTTGCGCGGCTGAGGAAACCGATCGGCGCGATCGAGGCCGGCACTTCCCACAATCCTCCGACGCTATGCGGGCGCGGTGCGACGGCGAGGTGCGAACGGAAGTCAGGTCCGGGATCGCGCAAACCAAAGCGATCGCGAAAGTCGATTCCGGGCGGAATGCTCGAGTCGATCGTGTAGCCGAGCTCCTCAATGTGCTGGAGCTCCAGCGCGTCGACGCCCCATCGGCCGGCGCGGTAACTCACCGGACGGGCTCCGAATGCATCCTCATGCGCAGCGAGCAACGAGCGATGCTTGGCCATGCGCGTATCCGCGTCGTACTCGCCGATGAACGGACGGGCGGTTCGATCGAACTCCGCGTACGGCGGCGTCTCCCATCCGTGCAGATGGCCGGCGATCTCGTCGCCGTCGCGCGCGCAATCGCGCAGAAGGCGTGCACTCTCCGGATCGCGCGCGATCGAGTACGACGTCATCCACGTCACCGGCGCGTTTCGTTGGCGAAAGAAATCGCGCAGCGCGCCGAGGCCGCGCGTGTTCGCGAAGGTGAAGGGCGGAAGCGTGCCGTCGGGCAGCGGCGGCGCCCATTGATCGTCGGGCTCGGTGTCGACGGTGAAGATGATGCTCGGCGTCATAAAACAGCTCGCACCAGCTTCGCAACGCGATCGACGTCCGCATCGCCGAGGTCCTGATGGATAGGGAGGCAGAGAATCTCGTCGCGCATTCTTCCGCTCTCCGGAAAGTCAGCGATCCGCATCGATGGATGATGAAACATGCCGAAGATGAACGGCTCGACGCGCGCGGCAAAGAGCTTCACGAACGCATCGTGACGTTTGTTCAGAAAAATCGGCAGATAAAGCGGACAGCACTCATCCGGCAGCGACGCGGCCACGGGGCGATAGCCGGCCACATCGCGCAGCAGCGCGTCGAGCCGCTCGTAGTTGCGGCGGCGGCGAGCCACGATTTGCGCGGGATCGAATCGCTCGATGATTGCCTGCGAGAGTTGCGAGATGCCGGCCGGCGCGTGCCACGGATCTTCGAAAATGCGCCGCCAGGCCGTGACGCTGCGGCGGTCGAAGCGCCGCCGGATCACCTCCTCGGCGCGCGTCATTGGTGGGCGGTCACGCCAGCGGCGCCGAATGCTTCCCCACTGCGCGCTCCACGCGACGCGCGGACGGTCGAGCGGTGCATGCGGCCGATCGAAGCGCAACGCTCCCCCATCGCTCGTACCGAACGTCTTGTACAAACTGAACGTCGCCGCGGTGCCGGCCGTGCCGATCGGCCGACCGTTGCAGCAAGACAGAAACGCGTGCGAGCAGTCTTCGATCAGCGCCACGCCCTTTGCGCGGCAAAGTGCCGCGATGCGCTCGGTGCCCGGCTGCGCGAATCCGAAGTAGTGAATCAGCAAAACCGGCCCGGCCGCGTCGTCGAGACATTGCCCAAGGTGTTCTTCGTCGATCGTCAGATCGTTGTTCAAACGATAAAAACGCGGCGCGAATCCCGCTTCGGCAGCGGCGCGCACTTCCATGCCGCAGTGAAACGACGGGCACCAGACCGGCGTCCCCGTCGCCGCGCCCAGCGCGGAAAAAACGAGATAGAGCGCGTCTCGCGAGAAACGCGTCAGCTGCGGCGCGAAGGAAAGCTCGTCGCGCATGGCTGCGGACGGCTTACGGCGCAGCGACGCGACCGACGGCCGCGGATAGGCGTGAATCGCGTTCATGCCGCGCCGTTCCTCCAAGCCATGCGGATCTCTTCGCGGATCGTGGCGGGATCGTTCGTGAGGTAGCGATCTATGAGCGTCGGCTCGTAATCGCGAAGCGCCGGCGGCAATCCTCCGCGCGCGCGGCAGACCGCCTCGATCAGCGGACCGGACGGCGGCGGCGCCGTGCTGCAGAGCAGGTTCGGCGGGTGGCGCTCGCCGAGGAGGCGCTGCATCACGTGGCCGAGGACGAGCGAGTAGCGAATCGATCCGCGGCCGTTGACGATACCGGCGACGCCGAGCCGAAAGAGAAACAGCGGCGCGAAAACGTCGAGCGACCAGCGGCCGCGAAGTTGTCGGAGTACCGATTCGAGCGATACGGCATCGGCACGACCGACGTTGAACGTCTCGCCGCCCGCGACGAGCAGATGATCGCCGCCCTTCATCACCAGCCGCACCGCGCGTCGGATTCCGTCCTCGCCGGCGATCGCCAGCGGCACGTGATCGTGTTCTTTCCGCGTGAAGTGCAGCTCGCCGCGATCGTCGTACGCCATCGCTTCGTTCACCGCCTCGGCAACCAGAGCCCGCTCGCGAATGAACAACGCCAGCGTGTCGGCGATCGACGGAAGCAGTTCGTCGCGTCCGAGGAGCTCGCTGAGCGAGACGAAGGGAATTGAAAATCCGAGGCGTTGAAAAAGCCGCGCCGAGGCGACGGCGTTGAACGCGCCGAGGGAGTGCGTGCGCTTCCGCGCCTCTTCGTATCCCGTCATCAGCTCGCGCAGATGTGCGTATGCGTCGCTCTTCGCGAATTTCACGTGCCGCGAGGCATCGGTGATCATCCCCTTCAGCTTTTCTTCAACGAGTTCGAGCAGCGCCGCATCCGGCGGCGGCACGAAACGGAGATCGCGGCCCTGCCACGCGCGCGACGAACGCACGAATGCCAGCCGCAGCACGCCGTCGACGGCAGCAACCGAGGGCAACTCCGTGCGGCTCATCCACGGATCGGAGCCGAGCGGCGCGTAATCGGCGAACGCGTAGAACGACGCACCGCCGCAAGCCGCAAGCGCGTCGAGTTTGACCGGCACGGCCGGGTAGTAATCGACGTACGGCTGCTGTCCGGCAAACGCGATCGGGCCATCGTCGGACATCACCGGACGCGCGATGCCCGCGGCGTCCGCGAAGTCGTTCGCGCTCGCCCGCACCACGCGCGCGAGCGCTACATTCGGCGGCATCGCCTGCACGCTGCCGATGAACGTCTGCGCGTCATCCGTCGCGCACGCGCTCTCGATCAGCGGCGCCAATGCGTCACATCGCGTGAAGACTTCGGTCAGGCGCATGCGGTTCCGCGATTCTGGTTGCCGCGCGCGCCGCCGTCAACGGCGATGCGTCTTTCCGGCATAATGGCGGCTTCCCATGAAGAACATCGGCTCGATCTCCGCCGCGCGGCGGAAGCAATGGGACCGCCGCGGCTACCTGCTCATCGAGCAGGCGCTTGCACCCGCCGAAGTGGCGTCGCTCCTCGCCGCCGTCGACGCTGTGCTGGCCGCAAAGCCCGACCGCGATTTCGTATCGCAGGGATCGGCCGCCGCATTCAAGATCGTCCAGGCCGTGTCGGAGACCGACGCGCTCGATCCGCTCGCCGACCATCCCGTCATCTTCCCCATCCTCCTCGCGCTCCTCGGGCCGTGGCTTCAGATTCTCGGCACCGAAATTTTCGTGCGCACCTCGGGAAACGGCCACGAACCGCTCGTGACATGGCACACCGACGGCGGACCGACGCTCGGCACCTTCCTCCCGCGCCGCGGCAATCCCGTGCTGCAGATGAAGGCGCAGTTTTTTCTGACCGACCTTTCCGATGATGACAGCGGCAACTTCATGCTCGTCCCCGGCAGCCACCGCGTGACTCTTCCGCCCGACCGCATCGAATCGAACGAAACGCCCGACGGCGCCATCCAGCTTCGCGCACGCGCCGGCGACGTCCTCCTCTTTCCCTGGTCGCTCTGGCATGCCGTGGCCCCGAACCACAGCGGCCGGATCCGGAAGAGCATCACCTTTCGCTACGGCCAGCTATGGTCGCGTCCCTACGATTACGAGCGGCTTTCCGAGGACGTCCTCGGGCGCATGAGTCCGAGGCGACGGCGACTGTTCGGGGACAACGGAGCGAATGCCGATCCGGTTTCGTATTTTTATCCGAACGAGGAAGAACACCTGCGGCTGATGACCGGCTGATTACTCCGGCAAACTCGGCGGCGGCGATCCGCGATGGTAGGCGACGTCGGCGGCATGCTGCGAGGCATGCACCGGCTTGCCGTCTTTCCAATCGCGATAGGCCTGATCGGCTTCGCGCAAACAGATCCCGCATTCCTCGGCGTGATTAGTCTGGAAGCAGGTCAGCAGGCTGACGTGTCCCTCATTCTCGTGGCACTGGCAGTAGCAATACATCTTCGACAGCCGGTCGGTGATCTGCGCGGCCTCGGCATAGATGGTGGCCGCGGCGGGATTGGCGAGTTGCGCGGCAGCGAGCACCGGCGCGTTGCGGCCGGGGATCGGCTGCGGCTTCGACGACATCTGCATGGCCGGCATCTGCGGCGGCGTTCCGATGACTTCCGGCACCGCGGTTTCATGTTTGCGGCAGGCGGCCGCGACGAGGACGAGAAGAATGAGCACGCGCTTCATGCGAGGCCGCAACGAAACCGCGCCGTGGTGTAATCCTTCGCCGTGATCCGCACCGCCACGCGCGCCGATCTTCCGCGCATCGTCGAGCTGTTCGCGCGATCGAACGACGCGCCGTACGACTTGACTGCCGTTGCCGCCGAGAAATGTTTCGGGGCAGGAGTGAGCGGCGATCCGATCGTCACCGTCTTCGACGATTTTGCTGGAGTGTCGGTGACGTGCGGGAAATCGCTGCGCATCCTGGCCGTCGATCGCGATCAGCGGCGACAAGGCATCGGCAGCGCGCTGATTCGCGACGCCGAATCGCGCGGTGCGCGCATCGTCGCCGCCGAGGCGGGCAACTACTTCACGCCGGGCGTCGTGACGAGCGATACGACGACGATCGATTTCTTCACGAAGCGCGGTTATCGCGAGACGGCGAACACGTACAACCTCATCGCGACCGATCTGCCTGTCGAGATCCCGCAGGAAGGCCACCGCGTCACGCACACGACGCGCGACAGGCTCCTCACCTTCATCGAAAAAGAATTCGGCCGCATGTGGCGATTCGAAGCATCGAACGCCGGCGACAATCTCTTCTACGTTGAAGTCGACGGCAACATCGCCGGCTTCGCCGCGCACGACGCCAACAATCGCGGCCTCGGTTTCTTCGGTCCCACCGGCGTCGCGCGCCAACACCGCGGCCGCGGCCTCGGCGGCGCGCTTCTTCGCGCATCGCTCGCCGACCTTCGCCGCCTCGGCTACGAACGCGCCATCATCCCCTGGACCGACGCCCTCGATTTCTACCGGAAAGCGTGCGGCGCCACGATCGCGGCACGATTCGTGACTCTGACCCGTGATGTAGACTCCGCCCCGTGAAAAAAGAGCCGCAGAAATCGCCGAAACGGCGGCATCGCTTCCTGCCGCTGGCCATCGGCACGACCGGCAGCGTGGCGCTGGCCGGCGTCGCCTTCTGGTTTTTCAAAAAGCAGGCGGAACAGGTCGTGGCCGGGCGCGCCGACCGCTACGACGACATCATCATGGACGTCGTTCACCGGATCGACAATCCGCCGATGCATGCGGCCATGGACGCCGTCACGCAGCTCGGATCGCACCTCGCCATCGGCAGCGCCGCGGGCATCACGGCGCTCGCGATGTGGAAACAGGGACGGCGCGAGGATGCCTGGACCGTCGTCGTCTCCACCGGCGGAGCGATGGCCATCAACACGCTGCTGAAGAATATTTTCCAGCGTCAGCGTCCGATCGAGCGCGCGCGGCGGATCACCCTGCCCAACTCGCACAGTTTTCCGAGCGGGCATTCGTTGCTCTCCGCGGCGACATACCCGATCGTCGCGCATCATTTCGTGCAGCATCGTTCGGTCGCCACGCAGGCGGTCGTGCACACGCTCGCTTCGTTGACCATCCTCAGCGTCGGTTTCTCGCGCGTCTACTTCGGCGTCCACTTCCCGTCCGACGTCTTCGGCGGATTCGCGGCGGGATTCGGATGGCTGGGACTGACCTCGCTCTCGCATACGCTCCTCGCAGAACACGAATAGCGCGCCAGCCGCGCGCGAAATCCTCGCAACACGATCCTCGTTAGGAACACCGCTATGTCATCCGTCACGCAGACCTACGGCGCCAACACGGCATTCATCGAAGAGCTTTACGAGCGCTATCGCGCCAATCCCGAATCGGTGAGCACGAGCTGGCAGGAGTTCTTTCACGATTACGAGCCGCGCTTCGAGGAGGAGTTCGAAGAAGAAGCGGAGATGCCCGTCGCCGCTGCCGGCGGCACGCAAGCGGTGGTTGCGCCGGTACCGCAGCCGGTCGCGCCGCAACCAACTCCGGCGCCAGCGCCGCGCCCCACTCCCGTTCCGTCCGATCACACCACCGTCCCGCTTCGCGGCGCGGCCGGCAAGATCGCCCAGAACATGGAGATCTCGCTGACCATCCCCACGGCGACTTCCATCCGCAACATCCCGGTCAAAGTCCTCGAGGAAAACCGGCGCGTCATCAACAACCACCTCACGCTCACCGGCCAGCCGAAAGCGTCGTTCACGCACATCATCGCCTGGGCGCTCGTTAACGCGATCAAGCAGTTCCCGCGCATGAACGCAGCGTTTGCGATGAACGATGGAACGCCGACGCGCATCGACCGCGAGGACGTCAACCTCGGCATCGCCATCGACGTCGAGCGGAAGGACGGATCGCGCTCGCTGCTCGTCCCGAACGTCAAGCGCTCGCAGACGATGGACTTCGCGCAGTTCCTCAAGGCCTACAACGAAGTCGTGCGCAAGGCACGCAACTCCACGCTCGAAATCTCCGACTTCGAAGGGACTACGATTTCGCTCACCAATCCCGGCACCATCGGCACGATCGCCTCGGTGCCGAGGCTCATGCAGTCGCAGGGAACGATCATCGCCACCGGCCAGATCGACTACCCCGCCGAGTACACCGCCGCCGATCCTTCCGTCCTCGCCGACCTCGGCATCTCGAAAGTGATGACGATGACGTCGACGTATGACCATCGCATCATCCAGGGTGCGGAGTCCGGCGCATTCCTCGCGCGCGTTCACGAGCTCCTCCTCGGCGCCGACGGTTTCTACGAAGCGATCTACCGCGATCTGCGCATCCCGTACGAGCCCGCGGTCTGGGGACGCGATCGTCATCGCCTCAACGCCTCCGAAGATGAAAAGGTCGCGCGCGAAGCGGCCGTGCTGCAGATGATCAACGCCTATCGCGTTCGCGGACATCTGCTCGCCGACCTCGATCCGCTCGAATACGAAGTGAAGCGCCATCCCGAGCTCGATCCCGCGTTCTACGGCCTCACCATCTGGGACCTCGACCGCGAGTTCGTCTGCGGCGGCTTGTGCGGAAAGCTCACCGCGAAGCTGCGCGACATCCTCGACACGCTGCGCGAAACGTACTGCGGAAAAATCGGGCCGGAGTACATGCACATCAGCGAAACGGTGCAGAAGAAATGGCTGCAGGACCGCATGGAGCCGTCGCGCAATCATCAGCCGCTCGACCTGGCCACCAAGCGCCGCATCCTGATGAAGCTCAACGACGCCGAATCCTTCGAAAAGTTTCTGCACACGAAGTACGTCGGACACAAACGCTTTTCGCTCGAAGGCGCCGAGAGCACGATCCCGATGCTCGACTACATCTTCAATGAAGCCACGCAGGATGGCGTCGCCGAGGCGGTCATCGGAATGGCCCATCGCGGGCGCCTCAACGTGCTCGCCAACATCCTCGGCAAGTCGTACGAAAAAATCTTCCACGAATTCGAAGGCGACGTCGACCCGAACACCACCCAAGGTTCCGGCGATGTGAAGTACCACCTCGGCGCGGACGGGACGCACCAGACGCCAGACGGCTCGCACATGAAGCTGACGCTGGCGTCGAATCCGAGCCATCTTGAAGCCGTCGATCCGATCGTGGAGGGAATGGTCCGCGCGAAGCAGAAGCTCATCGGCGACAACAAGCGCGCCTGGGTTCTGCCGGTTCTCATTCACGGCGATGCCGCCTTCGCCGGACAGGGCGTCGTCGCGGAGACGCTCAACTTCTCGCAGCTTCCCGGCTACCGCACCGGCGGCACGATCCATCTCGTCATCAACAACCAGATCGGCTTCACCACCGGTCCGGAATCGGCGCGGTCAACGATGTACGCCACCGACGTGGCCAAGGCGGTGCAGGCGCCGATCTTCCACGTGAATGGCGATGACCCGGAGGCGTGCATTCGCGCGGCCAAGCTCGCGTACGACTTCCGGCAGCAGTTTCACAAAGACGTCGTCATCGACATGCTTTGCTACCGCCGCCACGGCCACAACGAAGGCGACGAGCCGTCGCTCACGCAGCCGAAGATGTACAAGTCGATCAAGGAGCACCGCTCGGTGCGGAAGATCTACACCGAGACGCTGCTGCGCAAAGGCGACATCGATCCGAAAGAAGCGGAGTCGTGGCTCGATCAGTTTCAGGGCAAGCTGCAGGAGGCGTTCGACCGCACGCGCGAGGACGACACGCCGCCGCCGTCGAATGAGCGCGGCGCGCTCTGGACCGACGAAGAGCTCACCGGTTTCCAGAATCAGCCCTCGCCCGACACCTCCGTGCCGCGCAATGAGCTCGACGTCGTCAGCAATGCGCTGACGACGGTGCCGGACGATGTCTCGCTTCATCCGAAACTGAAACCGATCATCGCCAAACGGAAAGCGATGGCCGAGGGACGCGACGGCATCGATTGGGCCTTCGCGGAGTTGCTGGCGTTCGGAACGCTGATGACTGACGGCTATCGCGTGCGGTTGTCGGGACAGGATTCCGGCCGCGGCACGTTCTCATCGCGCCACGCGATTTTGTTCGACTACATCACCGGCAAAGGCTACGTGCCGTTGAACGCGCTGAGCGCCGAGCCGGCGAAGGAATCGAAGACGATCGCCGAGAACGCGCTCGGTGAACAGACCAGCGACGAGCCGCACGCGAACATCGACTTCGCCGTCTACGACTCACTCCTCAGCGAATACGGCGTCCTCGGATTCGAGTACGGCTACTCCGTCGCCGATCCCGGCGCGCTCGTGCTGTGGGAAGCGCAGTTCGGCGACTTCGTCAACGGCGCGCAGATCGTCATCGATCAATTCATCTCGTCCGCCGAGGAAAAGTGGGGCCAGCACAGCGGTCTCGTTCTGCTCCTGCCGCACGGTTACGAAGGGCAGGGACCGGAGCATTCGTCCGCGCGCCTGGAACGCTTCCTGACGCTGTGCGCCGAGGGGAACATGCAGGTCGTCTATCCAACGACGCCCGCGCAGCACTTCCACGCATTGCGCCGCCAGATGAAAAACGATCCGCGCAAGCCGCTCATCGTGATGACGCCGAAGTCGCTGCTGCGCCATCCGCAGGCCACGTCATCGATCGACGCGCTCACGAACGGCCGCTTCGAGCCGGTGCTGATCGACGCCGCATCCGATCCCGCTTCCGTGCAGCGGATTGTGCTGACGAGCGGCAAGGTCTACTACGACCTTCGCACAGCCCGCGAAAAAGCGAACGCGAACATCCCGCTGATCCGCCTCGAACAGTTCTACCCCTTCCCGCAAAAGATGCTGTCCGACGCGATCGCCCAGCATCCGAACGCCACCGAAATCGTCTGGGTCCAGGACGAACCTCGCAACATGGGCGCCTGGCCGTTCCTCCACGAACGCCTGGCGTCGCTGGCCGGCAAGCTCACGCTGCGCTACATCGGCCGCCCGATCAGCGCGTCGCCCGCGACGGGATCGCATCACCGGCATGAGGAACAGCAGCAGGCGCTGGTTCATGCGGCGGTAGAATGAGCGGCATGAGTGAGCCCGAAAGCGTGATTCATATCGATCCCGAGACTCTCGGCGGCACGCCGGTCTTCGTTGGAACCCGCGTTCCTCTTCAAGCACTCATCGACTACATCAGAGGTGGACATCCTCTCAGCGATTTCCTCGACGATTTCCCAACTGTCTCGCATTCGCAAGCGGTAGCTGCGTTGGAAGAGGCGCAGGAGCTCCTGGTTGCGCATTCTCATCGATGAATGCGTGCCTCGCGCGCTCAAGCGCCATCTTCGAGCGCATGACGCTGTGACCGTGGCGGAAGCTGGTTTTGCGGGACTGAAGAACGGTCATCTGCTCCGGCGTGCGGAAGGCAACTTCGACGCATTCGTCACGACGGACAAGAGCCTTCAACATCAACAGAATCTGCCAGCATGGACAATGGCGTTCGTGTTGTTGCGCTCCGTAAGCAACGATATCGATGACATCGAGCGCTTAGTCCCGGAACTGCTGAAGCGCCTGCCGAAAGTAACTCCCGGAACCCTGACTATCATCGGTGATTAACCCAACGCCGCTTCGATCCGCTCCTCCAACTGGTGGATCGCGGACTCGAGTTCAGGCAACAGCTCCTCCGCCGTTGCGAAATCGGCGGCTTTGCCGGCGCGCTCGAGTCGCGCGGTGGCTTCGATTGCGTGCGGGACGTCGAAGTTGCTGATGGCGCCTTTGAGGGTGTGCGCGGTTTGGTAGAGGGCTTCGCCGTCGCGGGCGGTGATGGCGTCGCGGAGGGAGGCCAGCAAGCGCGGGGTCTGCATGGCGAAGGCGTCGCGGACGCGGGCAAGGAGGCGGACGTTGCCACCGACGGCGTCGAGGATCGCGTCCGTGGGACCGGTCGAGATTATCGACGGCATCGCAGTGCCGGTCACTTCGCGGATGATCGCGCCGAGCGTCGACTGCGTGGCCGGCTTCGTGAGCACGGCGTCGAAGCCGGCGGCCATGCAGCGATCGCGATCTTCGCGTGTCGTGTGCGCGGTGACGGCAACGATCGGCGTGCGCGTGCCGCGCTCCAGACTCCGGAAACGGCGCGTCACTTCGAGGCCGTCCAGACCGGGCATCTGCACGTCGAGAAGGATGACGTCGAACGTGCGTTTGCCGAGCATGTCGAGCGCTTCGGCGCCGCTTTCCAGCGTCGTCACGACGTGCCCGAGACGCCGTACGGCCTCGGCAGCAAACTCCTGATTGACCACGTTGTCATCGACGACGAGCACGCGCAGCGGACGCGCCACCTCGGGACGGCGTTCGAGCGTGTACGTCACCGTCCGCTCGGCAACACCGAGGGCCACGCCGATCGCGTCGAGCAACTCGCGCTCACCGACCGGGCGCGTCACCAGCACGCCGCCGTGATACGCCGGCGCGAGCGGCGAGGTGATGCGCACCACTGGCACAGGCGGAATCCACGGCGTCGAGGCGAGGATGTTCGCGTCCGCGACCACGCACGCGTAAGCGGCGCGGATGGACGGCTGCAGCGCGCCGTCGAGCGTCGCGTACGACTCCGGCACCATGCCGTGCACGCGCAGCGTTTCCGCGAGAATGGCGCGCGTCGTCGCATTCGGCTCGATCAGCAGCACGCGCATGCCCGCCAGCGCGCTCTCCCACTCCGGCGGCGGCGCCGTGCCGACCGGCTCGCACGGCATCGGCAGCACGAAACGGAACGTGCTTCCCTTTCCCTGCTCGCTCTCGAAAGTCACCATGCCGCCCATCGCCTCCAGCAGGCGCGCCACGATGGCCAGGCCGAGGCCCGAACCGCCGTAGCGGCGAGAGTGGGAGGAATCGGCCTGCGCGAATGGATCGAAGATCAGATGGCGGCGCGACGGATCGATGCCGACGCCGGTATCGCGCACTTCGAATCCGATCGTGACGTGATCGACCGACATGACTTCGCACGAAACGCGGACGACGACGTCCCCTCGGTTCGTGAACTTCAGCGCGTTGCCGACGAGGTTCACCACGATCTGGCGGATGCGCAACGGGTCGCCCCACAGCCGGTCCGGCACCTCGGGCGACACGGCGAAGGCGAGCGTGAGGCCTTTTTCCGCCGCGGTGATGCCGAGCGTTTTCAGCGTGTCGGTGATGAGCTGCCGCATCGAGAAATAGACAGGCTCGAGCTCCAGGCGCCGCGCTTCGATCTTCGAGAAATCGAGGATGTCGCCGATGGTGGCCAGCAGCGTCTCGGCGGAACGGCGGGCCATGTCGAGCTGCCGCGCGCGCTCGGCCGAGGTCTCGGTGTCGATGGCCAGTTGCAGCATGCCGATGATGCCGTGGAGCGGCGTGCGCATCTCGTGCGACATGTTCGCGAGGAATTCGCTCTTGGCCGCGCTGGCCTCCTCGGCGCGATGCCGCGCCGCGGCCAGTTCGGTCGACTGCGTTTCCAGTCGGCGGATGAGATCGCGCGACTTGCGGATCGCGTTCGCGAGATAGCCGCGCCGCAGTTCCACGCCGCGCGACGTCAGCGCGACGTACAGACCGCCCGCGAAGACGAATGCGATCTTCGCCAGCGCGATCGCATCGGGAACGGCGTGGCCGTCGACGCTGATGACCCAGATCAGCATCGACGCGTAGCAGAACGTCCCGAACATCACGAAGCCGAGGGCGCGGCGGAAACCGGTCTGGGCCTGATCGGCCACGCGAAGAAAGAGGATGAAAAACAGCCAACTGTGTTCGGCGCCGGAGTAGTAGATCGCCAGCGTCCAGATCGGGATGTCGAGAACGAGGAAGAAGAGACTGACGTCAGCCTTGATCCGATCGTGCAGCAGCGCGATCAGCGGCCATGAAATCGCGCAATAGACGGCCAGGATGACCGTGATGCGCAGCCAGCCCGCGTTCGAGTCGAGATGCAGCAGGAAGCGGTTGTTGAGGTAGACGCCGAGCGAAAGCAGCGCAGAGCCGATGAGACGAAAGGTCGGGATCTCGCCGACAGCGATCGTTCGCGCGCGCTGCCGTTTCCGGCGCTCGCCCTCTTCAGCGCGCATCACGAATTCGCTGCTCACCGCGACGACTGTACGCGATCCCGGCGCTGCAGGATGGCCCGCACGCGCGGCAGCAGGGTCTCTTTGCGGATCGGCTTGCGCAGGAAGCCGGCCGCGCCGAGCTCCAGGCTGCGCGCCTCCACCTCGGCGCCGGCCACGCCGGTGATGAAGACCGCCGGCGTTTCCATCCCCTTCTTCATCATGATCTCGAAGAGCTGCAGGCCGTTGAGCGTGGGAACGTTGACGTCGAGAACGATGAGGTCGAATTTGCGGCGAGCGAGTTCGACGAGCGCGTCGCCGCCGTCCGCGGTCACGACGACTTCGTAGCCCGCTTCGATCAGGAAGCCTTCGACGAGCGCGGAGGAGACGGCGTCATCCTCCACGAGGAGGATGAGCACCGGGCCATCGAGCGCTTTGTGGAAAGCGTCGCGCGGCGCGGGCGCTTTTTCGAGCGCGGCGAGGATCTCTTCGCGCAACCGTTCGGTCTCCGCGCTCGGCTGCCGATCGAACTGCCGCTCGAGGACGTCGGCGCATTCCTGATAGCGGCGCAGCGCGGAGTCGGGACGGCCTTGCTCGAGTTGCAGCCGCATGAGCGCGCGATGGACGACTTCCTGCGTCGGATCGAGCGCGAGCAGACGGCTGGCGGTGTCGGTGGCGTTTTCCCACCATCCCGCCTTGATTTGCGCGGCGAGGAGCTTGCCGAGGACGGCGAGGCCGGCGTGCCAGTAATGGAGGCGGCGTTCGGCCAGCCATTCGTCGAAGCCGGGCAGATCGCTGTCGAAGTGCTCGAGCAGATTGCCGCGATAAATCTCCGCCGCGGCGCGGATCGCATTCAGTGAGTCGTTCGCAGCGAGGACGTCGAAGCGCGCCACGTCGACGTCGACGGTGCGCGGATTGAATCGCAGCGTGTCGCCGGAACCGATCAGCACATCGGGCGCGGCGAAGCGCAGTGCGTAGCGAAGATCGCGGCCGAGTGCGCCGGCGTTGTCGGCGCCGAAGAGCGACGCGAAATCGCGCAGCGGCGCGGGCGCATCGAGATGCATCGCCAGCCACGCCAGCGCGGAATGCGTGCGTCTGCTGCCGAGCGCGAGCGTGTTGCCGCGGTGATCGACCGCCGAGAATTCGCCGAAGAGACGAACCTTGAACGAAGACATGGATTTTCCGGACCGGCGGGCAGAATACCACACGTCGAGTTTATTAAGGAAGAATGGAGTGCGGGTGCGAGTGACCGGGCTCGACAGCTAACACCACTGCGGCTGGAACACTCATTGCTCAATACCGCGCGGAGGTTGACGTAAATGAAGAAAGCAATTGGATCACTGGTACTTTCCGCAGCACTCATCTCGGGCATCGGTTGTTCGAACTGGAACCGCGCCACGCCGTCCGGCATGGACAACACGGCCATCGAGAGCGAGATCCGCAAGAACCTGGCTGGCGACCACATCACCGGCCTGCACATCGACGTCCACGACGGAATGGTGACGCTGACCGGACACGGCAGCGCGGCCGACCGTCAGAAGGCGTACGACGATGCCGCGAAGGTCAACGGCGTCAAGAGCGTGACGAACAACATCACGGTGGATTAAGCGGAGAGACTGCGAGACGCGGAGATCACTCCGCGTCTCACTTCACCTCGAACGCGCCCTTCGGCGTCTCCGGGAGGATCTGCAGATCGTCGAAACGGACGGTCTGATTCTTCCCCTTCACTTCGCGCTGCAGGGAGATCAACACTCCGCCGGCGCGTTTGAAATCGTGGAAGAAGACCTCCACCGGCGGAACGGTCGCCGCCGCGCCGGGCGGTTTCATGTCCCATTCGTCGACGAGTCCGCTCTCGCGATTGATCCACGCCCAGACGTCGTAGTTGATCTCCAGACTCGGTTCGAACGTGACGCGAACGACGTCCCATTTGTGTCCCGCCGCATCGGCGCGCTCGCCCTGGCTGGTGCGGTGCACGCCCGAATCGAGCATCTTCAGCGGCATCAGCAGCCAGTAGATGTCGTTGTTGTATCGGCGGTAGCCGAGCGCCAGCAGTTCCTTCAGCGCCGGCAGGTCCTTCACTTCGACGCCGTTCTGCCACGCTCTGCCGATTTTCGATTTCGCGTTGAGAAGGACGGTGAACGGAACGCCTTTCGGATCGACGCCACTGACGCGATAGTTGCCGGTCACCCGATCCCACTGCTGCGGAAACGACGCGGCCGCCTGTCCATTGCGCTCGACGACGAACGTGAACGAGAAGTAGCGCGCCTTCTCCCACGCCGCGCCTCCCTGCGCCTCGATGGTGCGCTTTGCCAGCGCATCGGCAGCGGGATCGGGCGGCACGGGCGGTGCGACGGGTGCCGGCGGCGCGACCACGACCTGCGATGGCGCCTGAGCAAAGAGCGGAAACGCGAGAAGAACAAGAACTACCGCGAGCAACGAGCGCAAAGAGCCTCCGGGAAAATTCAATCTGCTCCGAAAAGCCGCCGGCGGCCGGAAGCATTCCGCGCGGTCAACGACCGCCATTGCCTCATCGGATTCTTTCGGGCAATATTGGCGGGTCCACGCCGAGAGGGCCAAAAATGACAAAACGCTCGTTCGTAACGCTGATCGCGTGTGTGCTTTTCTTTGTCTCCGCAACGATGTTCGGGCAGACCACGGCTTCGCTGGCGGGGGTCGTGACGTCGGGCGACGAAGCACTTCCCGGCGCGACGGTCACAATCACCTCGCCGGAGTTGCAGGGATCGCGATCCACGATCACCGGCGAGACCGGTGCCTACAATTTCCCGGCACTTCCGCCGGGCCAGTACACGATTTCGATCGCCTTCGCGGGGATGGGCACGAAGGTGATCAAAACCACGCTGCGGCTGTCGCAGGTCACGCGCGCCGATGCCGCCTTGAAAGTTACCGAGTCGATCCTCGTCTACGGGACCTCGCCCTCGGTCATCGAGACTCCCGAAGTCTCGACGAACATGACCCTCCCCTTCGTCGAGCGGCTCCCGATCCAGCGCAACCAGCTCGCCACCGCGCAGTTCGCGCCGGGCGTCAACAGCAACACGCTTTCGAACGGGCAGCTCTACATCTCCGGCGGGCCGGGTTACGACAACCTAGTGATGGTCAACGGCGTCGTGGTCACGGAGAACACGCGCGGACAACTGCGGCCGATGTACGTCGAGGATGCCATTCAGGAGACGACGGTGCTGACGGGCGCCATTTCCGCCGAGTACGGGCGGTTCAGCGGAGGCGTCGTCAACACCATCACCAAGTCGGGCGGCAACGAGCTGCGCGGCTCGCTGCGCGACTCGCTCAGCAATCCCTCGTGGTCGGCGCAGTCGCCCGCGCACGAGACGCGCGAGAACAATCTCAATCATGTGGCCGAGGGGACGCTGGGCGGATTCGTGCTGCGCGACCGGCTCTGGTTCTTCGGCGCCGGACGATGGGCGAAGAACGACACGGCGCGGCAGACGCTGTCGATTCCGGCCTTCACCGCGAATCCTGTCACGCCCGCGTCGCCCGCGATCAGCTATGCCGAGGGGAACGATCAGAAGCGGTATGAAGCGAAGCTCACCGGCCAGCTCGGCGCGCGGCAGACGCTGGCTGCATCGTGGTTCGGCATCGACACGAAGGGCACGAACGCGCGTTTCTCGAACAACTTCTACGACGTGGCCAGCCTCACCGAGCGCGTCGATCCGGAGTCGCTGCTGGCGGTCCACTACAACGGGACGCTGAGCACGAATTTTCTGGCCGAGGGACATTACTCCGCGCGCAAATTCTCGGACCGCACCGGCGCGATGACCACGGATCTCATCGCCGGCACCGTGCTTCTCGACCGCGCCAACAACAACACGCGCTTTCATGCGCCGTCGCTATGCGACATCTGCGACGCGGAACGGCGCAATAACGACGACGTTCTACTCGAGGTGCACGATTTTCTCGATGCGAAATCGTTCGGCAGCCACGACCTCGTCGCCGGCGTCGATCGCTTCGCCGAACGGCGCTACGCGAACAACCATCAGTCGGGCAGCGACTTCTCGATCTTCGTGACGCGCGTCCAGTACAAGGATGGCGTCATCTATCCCGTCATCACGCCGTCGAACGCGGCGGGCGGCGGCACGTTCATCCGCTGGAATCCGATCCTCGTGCCGGCGAGTTCGAACGATCTTCGCACCGACTCGGCGTTCATCAACGACACCTGGAACGCCACCTCGCGCCTCTCGTTCAACCTCGGCGCGCGCTTCGACCGCAATCATGCCGAGGATGCCGATGGCGTGGTGAGCTCGGATGATCACCGGCTCTCGCCGCGGCTGTCCGCGCAGTTCGACGTTCGCGGCGACGGGCGGCATCGCATCAGCGTCTCGTTCGCCGATTACGCATCGCGCATCGCCGACAGCATCGCCTCGTCGAACCAGACCGCCGGCAACGCCGCCTCGATCGATTTCGCGTATCGCGGGCCGGCCATCAACAACGGCTCGCTGACGGTGCCGATGGATGACGCGATCCGCCGCATCTTCGATTACTTCAACACGCAGCAGGGCGGCACCGGCAACGTGACGGCGATCAACCTGCGCGCGAACGGCTCGCGCACGATCCCGGGCTACGCGACCTATTTCGACGGCTCCCTCGCCTCCCCCTCGGTGCGCGAGATCACGGCCGGCTACGGCGCGGCGATCGGCAGGAGCGGCTTCGCGCGCGTCGATTACGTCCATCGCGACTGGCGCGATTTCTACGCTGCCAGCGTCACCACAGCCACGCGCAAGGCGAACACGCCGCTCGGCATCCCGGTCGATCTGACGCTCGTCCGCAACAGCGACAATCTCGAGCGGCAGTATCGCGGCGTGCAAATGCAGGCGCGCTGGTCGCCGGGGCGCTTCGAATTCGGCACGCACTACACATGGTCGAAACTGCGTGGCAACGACGACGGCGAAAGCGGCACGGCCGGCGCGGTGGCGAATACCGATCGCGCGCTCTTCTATCCCGAGTACTTCAACTACAGCCGCGTCTCGCCGATCGGCTATCTGGCCGGCGATCAGCGCCACCGCCTGCGCGCGTGGGCCGGCTATCGTCTGCCACTCGGCACCGGCGCGCTCGAAACGACGCTGCTGCAAAGCTACGACTCCGGTTTGCCGTACTCGATCGCCGGCGCGATCAACCTCACGCGCTACACCGGCGCTCCGGCGAACCTCGGTTACGCGACGGTTCCGAACGGTCTCTATTACTTCAGCGGCCGCGGCGAGCTGCGCACGGAAAGCGTGAAGTCGACCGATCTCGCGCTGCGCTACAGCGTTCGCGTTTCATCGCTCGAGTTCTTCGCGCAAGGCGATCTGTTGAACGCCTTCAACAACGACTCGCTCTTCGATCCGAAGCTCCTCGGCACGACGGTCAGCACGGCCGCGACGTCGACGACCTTCGCTCCGTTCAATCCCGCCACGCAGACGCCGATCGAATGTCCGCGCGGCGCAGCCGCCGCGACGTGCACGGCGATGGGCGCGAACTACCAACTGGCCACGAACTTCGGACAGGCGCTGAACAATCTCGCCTATCAAACGCCGCGCACGGTGAGGATGTCGTTGGGAGTGCGCTTCTGAACTGAAAAGGCTTTTGCACCACAAAGACACAAAGGGCACAAAGGAAACCCTCTTTGTGATCTTTGTGTCTTTGTGGTGAAAAAGCCTTTCTGCCGGGATAATCATGCCGTGACATCCCAGGTCGTTTTCCTCTCGCTCTTTCTCGGCCTGATGGCGGGGCCGCATCCGGTCGAGTTGCAGGTCGGGCCCGGCGTTCACATGGTGCGCATCCTGCTCGAAAACCGTCCGGTGGCGGTGCTGGACGAGCGGCCGTGGCGCGCCACGATCGACTTCGGACCGTCGATCGTGCTGGCCGAGCTGGTGGCCGTCGGATACGACGAGCGCGGAAACGAAATCGCGCGTGCGACACAGCTCGTGAACGTGCCGCGGCCGGTGGCGGAGTTCAACATCGCGTTGAAGAATGACGCGGACGGCGTGCCGGCGACCGCGCAGTTCAAGTGGGAACACCTCGTCGGGGCGACAGCGGCGTCCGCGACGCTGATGGTCGACGGCAAGTCCGTGCCGATGAACAAAGCAGGCGCGGTCGCGCGCCTGCCGCGGCTGGACATGAAACGTCCGCATCTGATCGCCGGCGAGATGGCGTTCGAAGATGGTTTCGTCACGCGCCGTGAAATGGTCGTCGGCGGAGAGCTCACCGACACCGCGGAGTCGGAGATGACGCCGATCGCCGTCCGGCAGACCGGCGCGGCGCCCGCAAACCTCGGCGACTGTTTCACCAGCGGCAACGCGCCGATCCGCGTCGGTGCGATTGAAAACGCGCCGGCGCTGGCCATGTTCGTGATCGATCCCGATCCGAAGGACCCGCTGCGGAGTCTGAATCCGAAGCTCATCGCCGGCGCACCGACGATCAAGCGCACGGAAGCGCGCCACAGCTACGCGCTCGATTCCGGCACCTCGATGCGCGCGCTTTTTCCGATCGCGGAACTGCGTCAATCGACGAACTTTTCGACCGCGACGCTTTTTCCGCCGTCGAACGACGTCCCGGCGGACGATGCGGGACTGCTCTGGTTCCTGACGCGGCCGTACGAGAAGTACGTCGACGACGCGGTGCCGCGCCAGTTCGCCGACGCGGTTGGCGTGGCAGGACTCAACGCCATCACCGGCGCGCACCGGCGCGCGGTCGTATTCGTGGTGAGTCATCGCGACGACGCCAGCACGCATTCGGCGCAATCGGTTCGCCGCTATCTCGCTTCGATCGGCGTGCCGCTGTTCGTCTGGTCCGTGACCGGACCGCGTCCCGAGTTGCGCGATGCATGGGGCGACATCACCGACGTCTCGTCGCCGTCGAAATTGCAGAGCGCCGTCGACACTCTTCGTGCGGAACTGAAGACGCAACGCGTGGCATGGGTTGCCACCGATCCGGTGACGGCGCTTCGCATTCGTCCGACAGGAAAATGCGCGATCGCGCCGCTGGCGCAGTGATTACGCCGTCTTCGCCGCGCCGCCGCTCTCCGCGGCGATCGCTTCTTCCTCGGTGCTGTAAATCTTGAACACCGCGTCGAGCTTGGCCAGCTTGAGCAGCTTGAGGATGCGCTCGGAAGGGTTGACGAGGATCAGCTTGCGGTTCTGTCCGGAGAACTTGCCGAGGTAGCCGACCAGCTCACCGATGCCCGTCGAGTCGATGTAATCGATCTTCGTGAAATCGATGATGACGTTGGTGCTCTCGTTCTTCAGCACGTTCTCCAGCGCCGCGGAAAAAAACTCCGCGCTCTCGCCGAGCTTGATGAGACCTTCCACATAAAGAATGGTGAAGTTCTCGGTGTGCTTTTTTTCGACGATCAAGTTGCCTCCCCGTATTCGCCGCGAGAGTAGCAAATCTGGGACCACAGATGGGTGCGGCAGCAGCAATGCCATTTGCCGTGATGCGTCATCGCCGCGTTAGCGGCTTTCAAGAAGGTAGCGAGGGGTGCGAGCAGCTTCATCGCTCGCACCCCTCGAACGAGAGTCGAAAACGAAATGTGCCGCGCGAGCGGCACCCGATGGAGTGTCACATTTTCCAGTGCCGCTGACGCGGTACGAATCCTGGAGTTCGCCGATTTTCGAGGGGTGTTCGCTCCGCTCTCACCCCTCGCTACCTTCTGAAGCCGCTCCGCGGCAAAGGGGAAAGTTCCAGGCCAGCTACGACTGCAGCAACGTCTCGATGCTGTCCACCATGTCGCCGAAGGTCTTCATCGAGCGGGCCCGGTCGTCGGGGATCGAGATGTGAAACTCCTCCTCGATGGCGAAAAGGATGGTCAGGGAGTCGAGCGAGTCGATGCCGGCATCGGCCAGCGGCGTCTCCAGCGACAGCTTGTCGTCCGGGACGTCCTTCTCCTTGCGAACGATGGCGATCAGTTTCTCTTCGATCTCGGCGCGCGTCATCGGCCCGCTATGATAACCGCGATGCGCCGAAGCTATTGGCTGCTCTACCCCGCGTGGATTCTCGTCTGCGCGCTGCTTTTTTTCGCGATGCGGAATCGCGACGATCCGTCGCGGCGTCCGGGCCGAATTCTCAGCACCGATGCCGCCATCCGCGCGGTGGCGATCCTGCATCGGCCGGGATACGAAGCAGTGCATGTGGCCGCGGAGGGCAATCGATGGATCGTCCTGTGCGACCGCGTGCCGCATAGCGGATTGGCCGACGCGGTGGTCGTGGAGCTGGACTCCGTTGACGGTCATCTGCTAGCGATCCGAAAACCAATCCGCAGATGACGCAGAACCACGCAGATAAGGGCAGATCGATTTATCTGCGGCCATCTGCGTCATCTGCGGATTGATAAGCTCTCCCCGTGAAACTCACCCCGATGCTCGAGCAGTACTTCGAGATCAAGCGCCAGGCGCCCGACGCCATCCTCTTTTTCCGGATGGGCGATTTCTACGAGATGTTCTTCGAGGATGCCGAGAAGGCGGCGCCGCTCCTCGACCTTGTTCTTACCTCGCGCAACAAGGGGCAGGAGCACCAGTCGCCGATGTGCGGCGTGCCGTACCACGCTGCCGACGGCTACATCGCCAAACTGGTCCGGCTCGGCCTCAGCGTGGCCATCTGCGACCAGACCGAGGATCCCGCGGCAGCGAAGGGGCTGGTGAAGCGCGAGATCGTGCGCATCGTCACGCCGGGCACGGCCACCGAGAGTTTCATCGTCGAGCGGGAGAGTTGTTATCTCGTTTCGCTCTTCGCGAACGGCAGCATCGGCGCCGCCTACCTCGACGTTTCCACCGGCGATTTTTTCGTCACGACTTACGTGAACGCCGACGATGCGCGCCTGGCCGACGACATCGCCCGCTTCGCGCCGCGCGAGGCGATTTTTCCGCGCGAGGCGGCGTTTCGACTGGAGATTCCGTCGAATAGCGTCGAGCCGTCGCTGTTCGAGATCGCAGGCGCGCACGACTATCTGTCGAAACATTTCGGCACGCAGTCGCTGCGCGGATTCGGGCTCGAAGGCGACGATCCGCGCATCGGCGCCGCCGGCGCGGCGCTGCGCTATGCATCGGCGAGCCACAAGCGACCGCTCGATCACGTCCTGTCGTTGCGCGTTGACAACGAAGCGGACTTTCTGCAACTCGACGCCGCCACGCTCGCCAATCTGGAGATCCTCGACTCGCGCGACGCCACACGCCCGCGAGCGTCGCTGTGGAGCGTCGTCAACGCCACGCGCTCGGCCATGGGCGGGCGGATGCTGCGGCAATGGCTCACGCGTCCGCTGAAAGTGCGCGAGGCGATTTTCGATCGCCACGATGCCGTCGACGAGCTCACCCGTTCGCGCGCCATCCTCGAATTGATGACGCAGCGGTTGTCGAAGATCGCCGATCTCGAACGGCTCGCGTCGCGCATCACGCTGCGCAGCGCCACGCCGCGCGAATGCCTGACGCTGGCCGACTCGCTGCTGATGATCGATGACTTGCGGACGTCGATGGCTCCGCTGAACGGGCCGCTGCTGAAACGGTTGCGCGATGCGCTCGATCCCGTTCAGCCGGTCGTCGACCGCATCGCCGCGACGATCGCCGACAATCCGCCGCTCAATCTCCGCGACGGCGGCGCCATCAAAGCCGGCGTCGATGCCGAGCTTGATGAATTGCGCGCCATCGCCCGCTATTCGAAATCGATCCTGGTCGAAATCGAGACGCGCGAGCGCGAGCGCACCGGCATCAGCTCGCTGAAAGTGCGCTTCAACTCCGTCTTCGGCTACTACATCGAAGTCTCGAAATCGAATCTGGCCAAAGTTCCGGACGAGTACATCCGCAAGCAAACGCTGGTCAACGCGGAGCGCTTCATCACGCCCGACCTGAAGGTGCTGGAGGAAAAGATCGTCGGCGCCGAGGGGAAAGCGATCGTCATCGAGGAACGGCTGTATGGCGAGTTGCTGGAGAACGTCGCGAAGATGACGGGCGCGATCCTGGCGACGGCGCGCGCGGCCGGTCAGGTCGATGCGCTGTCGTCGTTGGCCACCATCGCTGTCCGCCATCGCTACGTGCGCGCGTCGCTCTCCGAGTCCGCCGAGATCTGCATCGAGGATGGACGCCATCCGGTCATCGAAGTCATCGCAACGGACCGATTCATCCCCAATCACACGAACGTCGAACGCGATCGCAACGGAATCCAGATCATCACCGGGCCGAACATGGGCGGCAAGTCAACGTATCTGCGCCAGGTCGCACTGATCGTTCTGCTCAATCAAATCGGCAGCTTCGTTCCCGCATCCAAAGCCCGCCTCGGCATTTTCGATCGCATCTTCACGCGCGTCGGCGCGTCCGATCAGCTCGCGCGCGGCGAGTCGACGTTCATGGTGGAGATGCACGAGACCGCGAACATCCTCAACAACGCCACCGACCGCTCGCTGATCATCCTCGACGAGGTCGGCCGCGGCACGGCCACGTTCGACGGCCTCTCGCTGGCCTGGGCCATCATCGAATACATCCACGACACGCCGGCGCGCGGCGGCATCACCCTCTTCGCCACGCACTACCACGAGGTCACCGATCTGGCGAAGACCAAGCCGCGCGTCGCCAACTTCAGCGTGGCCGTGAAGGAATGGAACGAGCAGATCATCTTCCTCCGCAAAGTCGTCGAAGGCGCGGCCGACAAGAGCTACGGAATCCAGGTGGCGAAGCTGGCCGGCATTCCGCGCTCGATCACCGACCGCGCGCGCGAAATCCTGACCACGCTGGAGCGCAAGGAACGCGACGTCGTCGCCGAGACGCAGAAGCGAACCTCGCCAGCCACGCAACTCTCCCTCTTCGGCGGCGCACAGCTCGAGGTCCTCGACGAGTTACGCGGGCTGGCCCTCGAAACGCTGTCGCCGATCGAAGCACTCAACGTGCTTGACCGCATGCAGCGCAAGGTGCGGTGACGGCTTTCAACCACAGAGGCACAGAGGTCACGGAGGAAACCTCTGTGTCTCTGTGGTCGAAAAAAACTCGCACGAATCCCGCATAATCTCCCTCCATGCACAAGCCTCTCATCGGCATCGGTTCGGACGTCCTGCAGACCCAGGGCGAACGCGACCGCGCCTTTGTCTTCACCACCTACATCGAATCGCTCAAGCGCGCCGGCGCGGTGCCGGTGCTCATTCCGCCGCAGCCGGAGAATGCGGCTGACCTCGTCGAGACGCTCGACGGCATCCTCCTCGCCGGCGGCGATGATTGCGATCCCGCCGAGTACGGCGAAGAGAAGCACCCCACCTGCGAAACAATGGATCCGCGCCGTCAGAAGAACGACCTCGGCCTGGCCAAACTGGCCCGCGAGCGCCGCATCCCCACCCTCGGCATCTGTCTCGGCGTTCAGGTCATGAACGTCGCCGCGGGCGGAACGCTGATTCAGGACATCGGCAGCGCCGTCGATACCGACATCGATCACGCCAGCGAACCGAGCGACCGGCATCGCCACGACGTCCACGTCGATTCGTCGACCACGCTCGGACGCATCCTCGGCGACCAGGAGTTCAACGTGAACTCGTCGCATCACCAGGCCATCGGCCGCGTCGCCGATGGACTGCGCGTTACCGCCAAAGCGCCGGACGGAATCGTCGAAGGGCTCGAAGATCCGTCGCATCCTTTCTATGTCGGCGTGCAGTGGCACCCCGAGGACATGCCGGGAGAATCGTCGGCCTCGGCGATCTTCGGCGCGTTCGTGGAAGCGGCGCGCAAGTACGCGCGCGAAAAAAACGCGGCAGCGGATTTGTCACCGGTCGGTGCCGCGCCTTCGGAATAGCGACTTTCCCGGTGCCGTTTGCGACCGGCGAACGGGAGGATTCACGTGAAACGGATTGCCCTGCTTGCCGCGGTTGCGCTGCTGTTCGTTCAGCAAGCGTCCGCGTCGCCGTGGCTGAAAGACATCGCCTCGGCGCAGAAGGCCGCGAAGGAAAAGAACCAGCTCATCTTCGTCGATCTCTTCGCCGACTGGTGCGGCTGGTGCCATCGCTTCGAGCAGGAAGTGATCCCCTCCCAGAGTTTTCAGAACGCCACGGACAAGATGGTCCTGCTCCGCCTCAACACCGAGGATGGGAAGGACGGTACGAGGTTCGCGCGCGATTTCGCGGTGAACTCGCTGCCGACGTTTCTCGTGCTGAACAAAGATCTGATGATCGCGGGGATCATCAAAGGTTACGCGCCGGCGAAAGAGTTCGCGGCATCGCTCGGCGACGCCGAGGTCAAGTACAACGACTTCATGAAGCGCGCGAGCGACGAGGCTTCGATCGCCAAGGATTACGGAAAACGCTTCGCGCTGGCAAAGGAGTTCGAGTCGCGCGCCGCCTACGCGCAGAGCGAAATCCGGCTGAAGAAGCTCATCGCCGAGCCGGCCATCCCCGTCAACGTCCGCGATGATTCCTACTTCGAGCTCGCGCTGAATCAAATCCTGCAGAAGAAATACGCCGACGCGAAGGCGACACTCGCCAAGTTCGCGACGCTGCAGAACAAGGGCGACGCTTTCGAGCGCTCGCGGCTGCTGATCGGCGACATCTACATGCAGACCGGCAACATCCCGGCGGCGATCGATGAGTACAAGGCCTTCAAAGCGAAGTATCCGAACTCCCCCTACACCGGCAACATCAACATGATGATCGCGAACCTCGAGCGCCAGCTCGGCGGCCCGCGGAAGCAGTAGCCGCTGAATGTTGAGCCGTCTGTTTCTTGCCTGTTCACTCTTCGCGACGACTGCTTTCGGACAGCTCGCCCTCGGCGGCGGCGCTGCGAACGCGATTCCGGGACAGGAACTGGTCAAGCTCACCGGCGTCGTCAATGAGCGCCACGCCGCAGACGTCAAAGGCGTCGTCACCGCCACGATCGAAAACGGCTGGCACATCAACTCGAACAAGCCGCTCGACGACTTCGTCATCCCGACCAAACTGTCCTTCGATGGCACGGAGCTCGTGTCCGCCAACTACCCGCCGCACGCCGTGCACGCCTTCACCTTCAGCGGCGGACAGAAGCTCGCCGTCTTTGAAGGGACGATTCAGATCCCCTTCACCGCGAAACTGCAGAGCGGCGACACGATCAAGGGCAAGCTCCACTATCAGGCCTGCAACGACACCGTCTGCCTGCCGCCGCGCGATGCCGAGGTGACGATCGACGCGAAGACGATCGCGGCGGCGCCGGCAGCGCCTGCGACATCCTCCAGCTTCACTCCCCTCTCCGCCGCCCCGAAAGGCGGCGCGCCAGTTGGCAACGACCGACTCTCCGCCGCGTACGCCGAGCACGGACTGCCTCTGACGCTGCTCATCCTGTTCGTCGGCGGACTGGCGCTCAACCTCACTCCGTGCGTCTTTCCGATGATCCCGATCACGGTCGGCTTCTTCGCCATGCAGAGCGACGGTCGCCGTTCGCGGCGCATCGCGCTCTCGCTCGCCTACGTCATCGGCATCGTCATCACCTACTCCGCCCTCGGCGTTTTCGCCGCGCTGAGCGGACGGATGTTCGGATCGTGGCTGCAGTCGCCGGCAGTGCTGATCGGCTTCGCGGTGCTGATGCTCATCCTCGCGTCGTCGATGTTCGGCGTGTGGGAGTTCCGCGTTCCGCAGTTCATCACCAACCGCTCCGCAGGCCGTGCGGGAGTGGCTGGCGCGCTGACGATGGGACTCTTCGTCGGCATCGTCGCCGCGCCGTGCGTCGGACCGGTGGTCGTAGCGCTCTTCACGCTCGTTGCGGCGATCGCGAAACCGGTCATCGGCATGGCGATGTTCGCCACGCTGGCATTCGGACTCGGCTTTCCGTATCTCATCGCGCTCAACGTCTTCCCGAAACCGGGCGAGTGGATGGTGCAGGTCAAGAAGGCGATGGGCTTCGTCCTGATCGCCATGGCCTTCTACTTCCTCCGCGCCGTCATCGGCGAAACACCCTTCCGCATCGGCGTGGCCGCCAGTCTGCTGATCGGCGCGATCTTCCTCTTCGCAAGCAAAGGTCCGCGCGGACGCGTCATGCGACTGGCGTGCGCCGTCATCCTCCTCATCGGCGGCGTCGCCTTCGCCATTCCGCCGCGCAAAGGCGCCGAGGTGCAGTGGCAGAAGTACGACGCGGCGGTGGCGACGACGACCGGCAAGCCGATCATCATCGACTTTTTCGCCACATGGTGCATCCCGTGTAAGGAGCTCGACGAGAAGACGTTCAGCGACGCGGCCGTGGCGAAGGATCTCGATCGCTTCACGCGCGTCAAGGCCGATCTGACGAATGCCGATGATCCGGTTGTGAAGGAGCTGACGAAGCGTTACGCGATCGTCGGCGTTCCCACCGTCGTCTTCATCGACTCCTCGGGACACGAACAGCAGCAGCTTCGCCTGACCGGTTTCGAAAAGCCGGAACAGTTCCTCGCTCGCACGCAGCAGGTGAAGTGACCACGCTCACCCTCGAAGCCGTGCAGCGCGTGCGCGAACGGATCGCGCGCGCCCACGAGCTCGCGAACGCGCGATTCCGCGAGGCTTTCGCATCGGGAACAACTCCGCTGCCCCCGAAAGCGCACATGGCCATGCAGGCCGCCGCGCTTCTCGAATGCGCGCAAGGCGTTCGCGTGCGCGGCGAGATCCGCTACGACGTCATCGGCGAGGAGAGCACGCCGTACGTCGATCGCGGCCGCCCGATCTACGAATTCTTCGACGTCGATCGCAATCCCGAGGCGATCTTCGAATACTGGCTGGTCATCAGCGACATCGTCGGCGCAACGTCGTGGCGCATGACGCGCCTGATCGCGACTGCCGACGACTACGACGCCGCGCTGATGCGCATGCAATCGCCGCAGATCGTCCGAGCTCTGATCGTCACGCATCTCCCCTCGGTCGATGCACGCGACGACGGCACGGCACTTCTCGAAGCGACTGTCTACACGCGCGCCGAGGAGGAGCGGATCGAACGCCGCCAACTGCTGCTCGACGTCCACAACGAGTTCCACTACCACGGACGCGCGCTGCTCGCGGAAGGCCGGGGCGGCGTACGCGTCTGATCTCAGGCGATCAGTCCTGCGAGCACTTCGAACGATTTCAGCTCGTGCCCCAGGAAGTTGCGGCGAAAAAACGCCGCGAGCGAACGGACTTCGATCAGCGCATCCGGCGCGACGTCGGCGACAGCAAACTCGCCGACCGGCATGCGCATGATGGCCTCCAGCACATCGGCGACGTCATTCGCAATCACCTGCGCATGATCGCCAGCGCAATTCGCGCAGACAAATCCATGCGCGCCCGTATCAAAGCGCAGCGGACGACCGAGCGGACCATCGCACGCGTTGCAGTTCCGCAGCGACGGCAGCACTCCCGCCAGTCTCAAAATCCACACCTCGGCATACGCCACAACCCGCAGCGGCGGCGCGCCTTCCAGCAACGCCTCGGTGGTCCGATCGAGCAGCCGGTAGATCAACTCCGCCGGATCGCCCGACTGCGCGAACGTATCGACCGTCTCCGCCAGATACGACGCCGCAACGCTGGCCGCGAGATTCTGCTGCGCCGGAAAGAGCGATCGAATCAAATCGACCGACTCGATGCGCACGATCTCCTCCGCCTCCCGCTCGACATACCCGATCTTCACCTTCGCCAGCGGCTCCAGCGACGCCCCGAACCGCGTCCGCATCGACCGCGCCCCATACGCATACCCCTTCACCTTCCCATGCTCCGGCGTCAGAAACACGACAAGCTTGTCCCGCTCCCGCGCCGGAAAGGTATGCAGAACGATAGCCTCGGTGCGTTGGAGCCGCATGGTGGCCGCTATAATCGCAGGGATGACCGCGCGCGAGATGGTGATGCACGAAGTCGAGACGCTCTCCGAGGAAGAACTTGAGTACGTCGCGCGCCTCCTCCGGTCTCTGAAGACCCGGCCCGCTGAGGCTTCGCTGCCTTCGTACGATCCCGCCGTCTACGGTCCGCTCTACAGGGCGTTCGCGGATGAAGACAGCCGGCTCGCGGAAGAAGGGATCTCTGATTACGCGCGCGCGCTCGCCGACGAGGATCGTGGTTGACCGCGCTGCGAGGTGAGCTTTGGTGGGTCAGTCTCGATCCGATCGTCGGCTCCGAACAGGGCGGCCGGCGCCCCGTCCTGATCCTGCAGAACAATTCCGTTTCTGAGTTCACGAAGACGGTCATTACCATTCCGCTCACGACTTCGCTGCGACGATCGCAACTGCCGTCGTCAGTCTTCATCGCATCGGAAGGCACCGGACTGACAGGAGATTCTGTCGCGCTGTGCCATCAGATACGGGTCATCGATCAGTCGCGACTGCAAACGCGCATCGGCGTGGTGACGCCGGAGACGCTTCAGCAGGTCGCCAACGCCATTCTCTTCACACTCGGCATCGTCACTGCGCCGCAGTAACGGAGACGAAGCCCTCAACCTCCGCGTTCTCCGCGCCTCCGCGTGAGACCGGTTCCCTAGTGATGCTCGCGATAAGCTCTGACTCGAATGCAGCTCGTCGTCACGATCCACGAGGAAACGCCGGAAATCGCGATCGAGGTGATCCGCTCGTTGAGCGCGGACCATGACGCGATCGAAGTCTGTGCCGATGCGTTCGACGACCGAGTTGTCGATTGGAAGGCGGTCCGAAACGCGACGACGAAACCGATCATCGCCACGAATCGTGGCCGTGGACACGTCGACATCGACGCAGCACTGGCAGCGGGCATCGATTTCGTCGACGTCGAGTGGCCTGAGAAGGTTGATGAGAGTCGCGTCATCCTCTCGCACCACGATTACGACGGCATGCCGGACGTCGACGACCTCATCAAAAGGATGCGCGCGAGTCACGTAAAGATCGCGGCGACGCCGAAGTACTTCGCCGACAACGCGCGGCTGCTGGCCGCGCTTGGCAATCCAAGCACCACGATCATCGGCATGGGCGGGCGCGGTTTGTACTCACGCATTCTCGCGCCATTCTTCGGATCGGAGTTCCAGTTCGTCAGCGTGGACGAGAGGCGCTCCGCGGCGCCGGGGCAGTTGACGTTGCAGCAGGCGCTGGCGATTTATGGGCCGGATCGGGGCGCGTTGAGAGCGGAGAAGGTCTTCGCCATCGTCGGAAACCCAGCCGCGCACAGCGGATCGCCGGCCATTCACAACGCCATCTTTCGCGCGCGCGGCATCGCCGCCGCGTATTCGATTTTCGAGACCGATGATTTTCTCGACATCGCCGCGCCATTCGCGCGCGGCGAGCGCTTCGCGCCGGACGGGCTTTCGGTCACCGCGCCGTTCAAGGAAGACGCTCTCACGTTCGCGGAGTCGGCCGGCGCCGACATTCGAACGAATGCGCGCGAAGCGGGAGCGGTCAATACGCTCATCCGCATCGGAGGGCGAATCGTCGCCGACAACACGGACGTCGATGGGTTTCAGCAGCTGATCGGAAAAACGTCCGCGCGAACCGCAGCCGTCATCGGCGCGGGCGGCACCGCGCGCGCGGCGCTCGTCGCGCTGCGCCGCGCGGGGATCGCATTCACCGTCTTCAATCGCACTCCCGGCAAACTCGACGCGCTGCCGCTCGATCGATTGTGCGCATTTCGCGGCGATCTCGTCATCAATACGTTGCTGCGGAATGTGGCCGTAACGCTGCCCATTGCCGGTACCATCATCGAAGCGGCGTACGGCGGCGAATCGCACGCGACTTTCAACGGGCTCGACCTACTCCGCGCGCAGGCGGCGCGGCAGAGCGAGCTTTTTCTCGAGGCATGTGAATGAACCTGGATGACCTTCGTAACGACTACGACATCGTTCCCATCGTGCGCGAATTGAGCGCGGACGCCATCACGCCCGTCGCCGCATTCGCCGCGCTTTCGGGCGACGGCGAGGCGTTTCTTCTGGAGAGCGTCGAGCGCGGCGAAAACGTCGGCCGTTACTCCTTCGTCGGATTCGAGCCGCGCCGCAGCCTGCGCTTCGATGAAAACACTCCCGATCCTGTTTCCGTCCTGAACAACGAGCTGCGTCCGTTGCGCGTTTATCGCGAAGAGACGCTGCCGCCGTTTTTCGGCGGCGCGGTCGGCTTCTTCGGCTACAGCGTGGCCGGCTGGAGCGAGCGCATCCCCGACTCGCATCCGAACAACTGCGGCATCCCCGACGCGCGGCTGCTCTTCTTCGACAACGTCGTCGTCTTCGATCACGTCAAGCAGCGGCTCTACGTCATCGTCAATCTCTTCACCTCCGATGCCCATGCATCGTTCGATGAAGCCAACGCGCGGCTCGACCGCGCCATCGAGAAGCTGCGCGGCGCGCGCGTGGAGCTGCTCGCGTTTCCGAATGATGTACGCGACGCCGAGTTCACGCCGAACATCCCGCGCGCCGATTTCGAAGCGATCGTCAACGCCGCGAAAGAGGAAATCGTCTCCGGCGAAATCTTCCAGATCGTCCTCTCGCAGAGCTGGAGCACCGACTTTCCCGAGCACGACGCGCTCACGCTCTACCGCGTCCTTCGCTCGATCAATCCGTCGCCGTACATGTTCCTGCTGCGCACGCCGGAGTGCACGCTGGTCGGCGCGTCGCCGGAGATGCTGGTGCGCGTCGACGGCAGGCGCGCCGAAACGCGTCCCATCGCCGGCACGCGCCGCCGCGGCGCGACGCACGATGAGGACGCCGAGCTGGAGCGCGCGCTCGTCGCCGATCCGAAAGAGCAGGCCGAGCACCTGATGCTCGTCGACCTCGGGCGCAACGATCTCGGCCGCGTCTGCGTCAGCGGCTCCGTTTTCGTCACCGACTTCGCGCACATCGAGCGCTACAGCCACGTCATGCATCTCGTCACGAACGTCGAAGGGACGCTGCGCGACGACCGCACGCCGGTCGATCTTTTTCTTTCCTGCTTCCCCGCCGGCACGCTCACCGGCGCACCGAAGATTCGCGCGATGGAGTTGATCGACGCGCACGAAACGACGCGGCGCGGGCCGTACGGCGGCGCGGTGGCGTACTTCGCGTTCAGCGGAAATATGGATTCGTGCATCGCCATCCGCACGATCGTTTTGTCCAAAGGTCAGGCCTCGATTCAGGCCGGCGCCGGCATCGTCTACGACTCCGATCCCGCGTATGAGTACGAGGAGTCGGTGAGCAAATCGGCGGCGCTGAAGCAGGCCATCAGCGTTACGAAAACGATCACAGCAGCCCGGCCTCCAAAGCCTTGAGCACGGCACGTGTGCGATCGCGCACGCCGAACTTCGCCAGAATGCTCGACACCTGATTCTTGATCGTCCCGTCGGCAGTGCCGAGGGCGTGCGCGATTTCTTTGTTGGAGTAGCCGCCGGCCATGAGGCGGACCACTTCGAGCTCGCGCGCGGTCAGCGCCTCGATCGGTATCGCGTCGCTCGCGATCGGCGACGTCGCGCGGAGAAGGCGTTGCGTGATGGCCGGCTGGAACACCGTTCCGCCCGCGGCGATGGCGCGAATGGCGTTCATCAATTGCTGGTACGAGATGTCCTTCAGCAGAAAGCCGCGCGCGCCGCTGCGGATGGCGTCGAGAACGACGGTGGTGTCGTCGAAGGTCGTGAGGACGAGCGTCGGCGGCAACGCATCGACCGCCGACAATTCGCGAAGGACATCGACGCCGCTCTTCTTCGGCATCCGCACGTCGAGCAGCAGCACATCGACCTCGGACGCAGGCACGCGCTCGATCGTCTCCGCGCCGTCCTCCGCTTCGCCGGCGATGACGATTTCGGAATCCATCTCCAGCAGCGTACGGATTCCCTGGCGGATGAGAAGCTGATCGTCGGCGATGAAGACGCGGATCATGACGCGTTCCGCGCGGGGACGAACGCGGTCAATGCGAAGCCATGGCCCGCGCCATTTTCGATGGTCAGCTCGCCGCCGGCGCGTTCGATGCGCTCGCGCATGCCGCGCAATCCGAAGCCGTCGCGGACATTTGCGCGTCCTCGCCCGTCATCGCGCGCACGGACCTCGAACGCGTCGCCGCTGCGGCGGACGGTGATCCAGAGATTCTCCGCGCCCGAGTGCCGGGCCGCGTTCGTCACGACTTCCTGAACGCAGCGGAGGATGACCAGCCCGCGCTCCGGATCGTCGATGCGCAAGGCGTCGTCCACTTCGAGCTGCACGCGCGGACGCGGCAGATCGGCGACGAGCGTACGCAACGCGCGGGTGAGGTCGAGACAATTGTCGGCGTTCTTCTCGGCGACGATGGCGCGAACGTCCGCGAGCAGCGTCCGCGCCAATGATTGCGCTTTCTCGACGTCGCCGTGCGCCGCGCCGTCGGTGCGCACGAGCGCTGCCTCGAGGTTCAGCGTGAGCGCGGTGAGGTGATGGCCGAGGGCGTCGTGCAGTTCGCCGGCGATGCGAAGACGTTCGGTGATGCGGCCGCCGTCGGCGACGAGATCCTGCATGGCGCGAAGCTGTGCGCTCGTCCGCAGTTCGCGATCGAGAAGCTCGAAGGCGAAGAACGCCAGGATCTGAAATCCGAGGTACGGCGGCGTGAGCAGAAAGGCGGAGCGGCCATTCCAGTGAATGGCGACCGCGCCCGCCAGTAGCAGCGTCTGACATCCGATCCACGCCAATCCACGGCGGAGATCGAGCAGCGACGGCAAACGCATGGCGATCATCACCATTAGCGCGCCTTCGAATCCGTCGCACAGAAGCAGCACCATGACCGTGACGCAGAGCGCTTCCATCGCCAGCAACGAAAGGCGCGGATGTTTGAGATCGGCGATGAAGAGCGCGCCGAAAAGGACGTACGCGACGGCCCAGCGCCACATCACGCCGGGCGTGTTCGCGCCTTGAATCACGACCGGCAAACCGGCCATCAGCCAGGCCGTCAGGCCCGCGACGCCGAGGATGCGCGTTTGCGGCATGGCGCGAGAATGACACAGCAGCCGCGGCGCGTGAATAGGCCGGAAGTCACATGCCGAGGGATGCCCCGAGCGGCACATGCGCGGCGGCGGCGCCGCGCGTACGTTGTGCCGCGGAGGATTTCATCATGCGAACACTTCTACTCGTCGCGATGATCATCGGCATTACGATTCCGGCCATGGCGGAAGACGATTTTCTGAAAGCGGTCAACTCCGGCGACGTCGCCACCGTGACGTCGATGCTGGCGCGCGATCCCGCGCTCGCCAACGCGAAGAATGCGAAAGGCACGAGCGCCGTCGTCAGCGCGCTCTTCATCAACAAAGGCGAGGGCTTTCTCGATCCGGCGAAGAACGAGATGCTGCACGCGATCCTCGCGCAAAAACCTCACCTCGACATCTTCGAGACCGCGGCCCTCGGCACAGCGTCGCAGCTCGAGGCGATGCTGACGGATCCCGATGCCGTCAAAAGCCGCAACCATTTCGGCTGGACGCTGCTGCACATGGCGGCATTCGGCGGCAACGTCGCCAACACCGAGCTGTTGATCAAGAAAGGCGCGGCAATTGAGGCCCGCGCCGGATCGAAGTTCCGCAACACGCCGCTGCAGACGGCGCTCCTTTCCGGCCAGTACGCAACGGCGAAGATTCTCCTCGACCACGGCGCCGACGCGCTGGTGCGACAGTCGAGAGGCTTCACGCCGATGCACGAAGGCGCGATCAGCGGACGGATCGACATCGTCCAACTCCTCCTCGACCATGGCGCCGAAATGAACTCCGTCGCCGACAACGGCGAAACCCCGCTGGCCGAAGCGATCCGCGGGAAACACGACGAGCTCGTGGCGTGGATGAAGGCGAAGGGGGCGGTGGTGGGGATTCAGGTGATCAACGAATAGAAATGAACCACAGAGGCACAGAGGTAGCTCTGTGTCTCTGTGGTAAAACGAAGTTATCATTCCGGAACTCATGAATCGCCGATTCAACTGGCAACTCTGGTCCGGGTTTGCGCTAAGTCTCGTTGCGTTCGTCACGTACTTTGCGTTCTTTGTCCGCTTCCCGATCACGCGCGATTTTCCGTGGGCATCGCTGATTCTGTTTGCGATTGCGATCGTGCTGTTGATCATCGGATTGCGCCGCGCGCAACGACTCCGGCCGCTCGCCTGGATCGTCACGATCCTCGGCATCGGAATCGCGGCGTTCTTTTGTCTCGCGGTCTTCGTGGCGACCAGGCAACTTCCGGCGGCTGAAAACGCGCCGAAGGTTGGGACGAAGGCGCCCGATTTCGCGTTGCTCGACATCAATCGCAAGCCGATCGCCCTCTCGCAGCTGCTGGCGGCGCCGTCGAACAAAGGTATCGTGCTGATCTTCTATCGCGGCTACTGGTGACCGTTCTGCAACTCCGAGTTACGGGGTATCGAACAGCATCTCGCCGACTTCCGCGCCGCCGGCATCCAGCCGATTGCGATCAGCGTCGACTCGCCGGAGCAGTCGCGCGATCTGAGTAAGAAGGCCGGCTACACCTTCCCGCTGCTCTCCGATCCGAACGCGGAGACGATCACGCGCTACGGCATCCTGCACAAAGGCGCAGGCGAACACGGACGCGACATCGCCCGCCCCGCCGAGTTCCTCGTCGACCGCACCGGCACCATCCGCTGGCGCAATCTCACCGGCGACTTCCGCATCCGCGCGAGACCGGACGAGATGCTGGAAGCGGCGAAGATGGTGAGTCGGTAGATCGTGGCCTGTGTGGCACAGACACTCTTGTCTGTGCTTTCACAAGGTTCCGCTGCTGAAGTTTCTCAGACCTCCCGAGCCTCACCAGCACAGACAAGAGTGTCTGTGCCACACAGGCTGAGCCAACTTGAGATCACAATTTGTGATCTCAAACTTGAGATCTCATTTTGAGATCTCAAGTCCGCTTACACTCACACCGTGCAAGTCCTTGCCCGCGTGTATCGCGGCGATCAGATCGAGTCGTTTCATACCGGATCGATTGCCGTCGTCGACTCGATGGGACGTCTGCTCGCGTATGCCGGTGAGCCGGGATTGCGGACGTGCCTTCGCTCCGCGGCCAAGCCGTTTCAGGCCATTCCGCTGCTCGAATATGGCGGCGTCGATGAGTATGAATTGTCGGGCGAAGAGATCGCGCTGACGTGTGGATCGCATGGCGGCGAGGCGCTGCATGTTGCCACCGCGGCGGCGCTGTTGCGCAAAGGCGAGTTCGACGAGTCCGACCTCCTTTGCGGCGCGCACGTTCCGTATGATGAGAAAGCGGCGGCGGAGTTGCGTGCGTCGGGCGATGAACCGTCGGCGCTGCACAACAACTGTTCCGGCAAACATGCCGGCATGCTGCTGGCCACGCAGGTGATGGACGTTCCATCGGCCGACTACATCGATGCCGCGCATCCGCTGCAGGAAACCATGCGCGCCACGCTGGCCGACTTCGCCGATCTCGATCCGGACGAGATTCCGATCGCGACCGACGGCTGCGGCGTTCCGGCCTTTTTCCTCTCGCTGCAGCGCACCGCGTTCGCGTATGCGCGGCTGATGGCCAGCACGCAAACCGGAATCGCGGGCGCGCTGGAGCGCTACGGCGGCAGCGCGGCCGAGATCGTCAATGCCATGACCGGCTTTCCGCAATACGTCGCCGGCGCGTGGAGCATGACCACGCCGTTGATGCAGGCATTTGGCGGCGAGTTGCTTTCGAAAGAAGGCGCCGAGGGGTTGTATGCGATGGCCATGGCGCCGTCGCTGGTGGGGGCGTTGACCGGACGGCTGCGCGTCGCGGATGATGTCGCGGTCGGCATCGCCCTGAAGATCCATGACGGTTCGATGGCGCGCGGCCGCAATCCCGTGATTCTGAAGACTCTCGAAATCCTCGGCGCCGACGTTTCTTCGGCTCCGGAGTTGCAACCGTTTCGCCGTCAGCAAGTGTCGAACGTCGTCAGAAAAATCGTCGGCGAAGTTCGGGCCGAGTTCGAGTTGGAGATGCTATGAAGACTTCCGCAGCACTTCTGCTTTCTGCGATTTGCTTTCTCCCTTCGTGCCGCACCGTCGGCGTTTCGAAGACGAACGGCGGCTACGCGGAGATCGCGCCCACCATCGCCGCGGAGATGATTCTCGACAGCCAGCAGGTCGTAGTCATCGACATCCGGCCGTCGTCCGCGTATCGCGGTCCCGAGGGACACATCCCCGGAGCGATCAGCGCACCGTTCGAGACCATCGAGATGCGGCTGCCCGAACTGCTGCCCTATCAGAACCAGACCGTGCTCGTTTACGGCGAGACCGGCGAGGACGGCGCGGTGGCCGCGCAACTGCTGAGCGTGGCCGGCTTCCGCAACGTCGTGCACGTCAACGGCGGCATCAAGGAATGGATTGAACGCGGCTACCGCACTGTTAACGCGCAATGATTTGAATCCGGTCCGACAGGAATTGACGATGAAACGAGCACTCACGGCCACCGTGCTGGCCCTCCTCCCCTTCTGCGTCCTGGCGCAACGCGCGCCGACGCTCAACGCCGCGCTGACCAACTTCGCGACGCGGTCGCTGGCGAAATGTCCCGAAGCGAAAATCACCGTGGCCCCGGTCGGCCAGGAAGGCCCGCGCGGCTTCGTGCTCTACCAGTTGTCGCAGGAATCGAGCGACCCGAGCTGCCAGCGCAAAACGTACATGCTGCACTCGCCGGTCAGCGGCCAGGTCGTGATCGGCACGATCTTCACGCTGCCCGAGGATGCGCGGCCGGTGCAGGCGCGAATCGCCGAGGTCGGAAGCAACGCGCTGAAAGAGCCGGTCACGGCGGTCATCGCGCCGTTCCCACTTCCTGACGGACTCCGCGCCGTCTCGATCATCAAGAAGTCGAAGGCGGCCGGCGGCGGATTCACGTACCGCGGATTCGTCGACTCGTCGAACAGCTACCTGATCGTCGGCACGCGCGGCAACCTGAATGTTGATCCTGGCCGCACCATCGTCGACTCGATCGGACTCACCGGCGCGACGCGGCGCGGCAATCCGAAATCGAAAGTGCAGATCATCGAACTGTCCGACTTCGAATGTCCGACCTGCGCGAAGGCTCACAAGAAGGTGGAACCGATCATCGCGAAGAATCTCGACAAGGTCGATTACTACCGCCTCGATCTCCCTCTCTTCGAACATCACGAGTGGGCTCTCGACGCCGCCCTCGGCGCGCGCGCGCTGTCGAAGGTGGCGCCGGGCAAGTACTGGAATTACGTGAACTTCGTCTTCGAGAATCAGGAGACGATCGGCAAGGAGCCGTTCGACAAGTTCTTCAAGAATTTCGTCGAGGACAACGACATCAACTGGAAGGCCGTCGAGAAAATCTACAAGTCGCCGGCGGAAAAGAAAGCGCTGATCGATCAGGTCAGCCGCGCCTTCGACAACGGCATTCTCTCCACGCCGACCTACATCATCAACGGCCAGGTCATCGGCTTCGGCCCCGAGGGCCAGTTCACGATCGACGCGATCAAGAGCGCGTTGGGCGTGAAGTAGTTGTCATCCTGAGCCGCCGGAGGCGTTGGAGCGCGAAGCGCGGAACGCCGCAGGACGGTCGAAGGATCCCCGGCTGAAACCGCGGGAGGCGGCGGGGTTGGAACGCTGGCGTCCCGCGTCGATGCCGCTCCGCCTCCGCCCGTTCCGGGTTAGCAGCCGGGGATCCTTCGCCGACCTACGCTGCTCTGCGCTTCGCGCGACGCAGCTCCGGCGGCTCTGGATGACAGACCCCTAAAACCCGATCGACACCTTCGCCGCGTAGCTCCTGACCTCGGCTTGTGTCGCTTCGACGACGAGCTTCGGCACGAGGAGCGAGAGGCGCACGCCGACCGTGTAGCGATTCAGGCTGCTCTTGTCGGTCAGGATGAATGGCGATGAATGCGTCGTCGCGGGGACGTTGCCGCGCGCGTCGATTTTCATCCGGCCGACGGCGGCATACGGCGTGATCGGACCGAAACCTTTGCTGAGGAAGACTTCCGCGCCGTACGTTTTCTCGTGAAAGACGTCGATGCCGGTGAGCGTCGAGTACGACAGCCGCAGCGCCAGCTCCGGCTTCAGCAGTCCGCCGCGGAGCAGCGGCGTATCGAGTGCGCCGCCCCAGGTCTTGATGCCGCTGTCCGAAATCTTCGCGTACGTGCCGGAGATCGTGCCGAAGCCGAATCCTTTCGAGACCACGAGCCGAGGAACGCCGATGTAGCCGTGCGACGTGAACGTGTTCCCCTTCGGAACGGCGGCACGCCAATACGCGGCGTTCTCGTCGATCTTCACGACGGTCGCGGCGACGCCGGCGTCGAATCCGAGCAGGCCGCTGGCGCGCGCGGGCTGCACGGGCGTCGCGAAAATCGCCTGGCCGACCACGCGCGAGAACTCGCTGAAGTTCGCCTGGTTCACGAGGTTCGGATCGAACTTGATGTCCTGACCAAACAGAGGCAACGCGGCGAACGCGATCAGAAAAGCTGCGACATGTACTCGTTGCTCAAAAGGAAACCGGAAGGGGTGAAGGCCACGCGATTTCCCACCCGCCGCAGCCACCCGTCGCTCAAGCCTCGATCCATCCATGCGATTCCCTCCTCGCCGCAAAGTCGTACGACGTCCGCATAGTTTATGCCCTCGGCCTGCCGCAGCCGGAGGAAGATCGTCTCGCGCCGCACTTCGCCCTCGCCGAGTACTTCGGCAAACTCCGGCTCGCGCTGTCCGGCGATGTAGCGATGGATGTCGCGCGTATTGGCGAAGCGGCGATCGCCGAGAAACGAATGCGCGCCGATGCCGAAGCCGAGGTATTGCTCGCGGCGCCAGTAGCGAAGATTGTGGCGGCACTCCTGGCCCGGCCGCGCGAAGTTGCTGATCTCGTACTGCGCGAAACCGGCGTTCGCAAATCGTTCGATAGCCATCAGGTAAAGATTGGCGACCAGATCGTCGTCGGGCAGCGTGACGCGTTCGTCGTCCACCTGCCGCGCCAGCGCCGTCCCTTCTTCGAGATCGAGCATGTAGAGCGATACGTGACCGGCGCCGGTGGTGATGGCAGTCTCCAACGTCTCTTCGAAACTCGCCGCCGTCTGCCGCGGTAATCCGAGGATGAGATCGAGACTGGTGCGAACTCCGGAAGCCGCGGCGACGCGAACCGCCTCGAGCGCCTGCGCGCGCCCATGCACGCGCCCAAGCGGACGCAGTTCGTCATCGTGAAACGACTGCACACCGATGCTGATGCGATTGACTCCGAGCGATCGCCAGAAGGCAACGGCGTCCCCATCCACATCCTCGGGATTGGCCTCAATGGAGAACTCGGCGGCGTCGGCAATGTCAAACCGATCGCGAATTTTCTGCACGACGCGCGCAAAATTCTCACGCGACGTCCGAGACGGCGTTCCACCGCCAAAGAAGATGCTGTCGACGCCCTCCCCGCCCGAACGCGCCTCGATCTCCGCCACCAGCGCCTCGGTGTATTGATCCTGCAACCGAATGTCCGTCGAAACCGCAAACGGACAATACGTGCAGTGAACGCGGCAAAACGGAAGGTGGATGTAGAGGCCGAGGGGCATTGGAAGTGACGCAATCAGCGTCGTCGCATTAACTCTTTGTCTTCGGGAGAAAGTTCGATGTCTTCGATCTGGTCCCAAGGTACATGAACGAGCACACCGTCGACGACGATCGCGATTCCGGTCCGCGTTTCTCGGGCCACCTCACGCGCGCGCTGAGCCGCACGCAACAGTCCTCGCAGTGCCGATTGCATGTCTGCGTCGGGAAGGTCCGGCAGTGAGTCACTCATCGATACTCCGTCATCGCGCGATTCTCGCAGATCGCCTCGCTATAATCGCGTCCGATGTCCGACGACGAAGTACAAGACGATGACGTCCAACCGCCAACCCAGCGCCGCGCGCGGCTGCTGTGGACGCTTCTCGGCGCCATGGTCGTCGTCGGGCTCGTGCCGCTGGTCGTCTCGCACTACTTCCTCATCCGCATCAACCGCGACTCGCTGGAGACGCTCGAGCGGAAGTACCTGACGCGTTCCGCGGGCGGCATCGCCACCGACATTCAGAACCTTCTCGCGAACAACACGCAGCAGTTGATGAAGATCGCCGGCAACGTGCGGGCGCTCAAGCGCGCCCTGCCGCCCGGGAGCGATCCGTTCGTCTACGCGGCGCAGACCGGGATGATCGCCGACTACATCACGGCCGATGGTGACATCCTCGGCATGCGCATTCTCAATCGCGACGGGAAAGGTGCCGAGGCCAAGCCGGCGCAGCTGGATGCAGCGGTGGCGCAGGAGCTCGATCTCGCGCTGCAGGCCGCGCTTAAGGGGCAGGTGTTCACCGGCACGTTCCAGTACATGACCGCCGCGAACCAGCCGGTGGTCGTCGTGGCCGTCCCGGTCGCGGACGACGGCGCGAACATCGGTGTCGTCGAAGCCATCGTCAGCCTGCGCCGCATCAGCGAGCGCATTCGCGACGAAGGAAAGGGCGACGTCACCGCCTTCGTCGTCGACCGCAACGGCAAGGTGCTCCTGCACAGCGAGCCGGCGGTCGATGTGCAGCATCCCGATTTCTCGTACCTGAAAATCGTGCAGGAGTTTTCGAAGGCGCCCGTCCGCCTGACCATTCCGTACGACGACACGCGCGGCGGCGAGCGGACCACGATGCTCGGCACCGTCGCGCCAGTGGCCGGCCGAGATTGGGGCGTGGTCGTGCAGAAGCCGGAGAAACTCGCCTACGCCTCGGTATCGAAGATGGTGCGCGCCACGATCACCTGGATCTCCATCGCGCTGGCTGTGGCCATTCTCGCCGCGATCGTTTTCGCGTCAGGAATCGCGCGACCTGTCCGTGCGCTCGCCGAGAGAACCCGCGAGATCGCCAACGGCAACTACCACCAGCGCATCGAGCTGAAAACACACAACGAGATCGGCGAGCTGGCCGAGAACTTCAACGCCATGTCCGGCGCGATCGAGAGCGCCGTCGAGCAGCTCCGCAAAGCGGCGCACGAAAATCATCTCCTCTTCATCAACTCCGTGCGCATGCTCGCCGCCGCCATCGATGCCAAGGACCCGTACACGCGCGGCCATTCCGAGCGCGTGGCCCGATACTCCATCGGTATCGGCAAGAACCTCGGGCTCAACGAGCAGGACATGCGCAACCTTCGCATCAGCGCACTGCTGCACGACGTCGGCAAGATCGGCATCGACGACCGAATCCTCCGTAAGCCGGGCGCGCTGAGCGATGACGAGTTCGAAGTGATGAAGGGGCATCCCGTCAAAGGCGCGGCCATCATGAGCGGCGTCGCGCAGCTCATCGACATCATCCCGGGCATGAAGTACCACCACGAAAAGTGGAGCGGCGGCGGCTATCCCGACAGCCTGACCGGCGAAGAGATCCCGATGCAGGCGCGCATCGTGGCCATCGCCGACACGTTCGACGCCATGACCACGAACCGGCCGTATCAGAAGGCGATGGAGCTGAATTACGTCGTCGAGAAGATCAAGAGTTTCGCCGGGACACGCTTCGATCCGCGCGTGGTCGACGCGTTCGCGAACGCGGTCAAGCGCGGCGACATCACCATCGACGAGCAAGTGCGGGGCGCCGCGTAGGTGGGTTTCCGCGACATCCTTGCCGATCTTCTGCAGGCCACGCGCGGCGCGATCGGAGCGGCGTTTCTCGATTCCGAGGGGGAGAGCGTGGAGGTGGCGTCGGCGAGGCCGTTCGATACCGACGACCACGAGCTGCGCGTGATCGGCGCTTACGCCGGCATCTTCCTCTCGCACCTCCGCCGCGTGGCCGAGGCGACGGAGAGCGGAGCGTCGCGACGATTCAAAATCGATTTCGCCGCCACCACGATTTTCTGCTCGGACCTCGGCGACGGCTACTACCTGGTCGTGGTCGTCGACGCCTCGGCAGTCGAAGGCACGGTCTGGCAGGCGCTGGAACGATGCCGCGCGGCGCTCCTAGCGGAAATGTAATGGCCGCACCCTTGCAAAACAGTCGATCGATGACGCGCAAGATCGTAACGGCGATGATGCTCGCGGCCCTGGCCGCCGGCTGCAGCGGAAAACCAAAGACGGCCGCCACGGCGCCGAAACCGAAGTCGGAGATGCGCACGATCGACTCCTCCGACCTCCGCCCCGTCACCGTCGATCCACCCCCGATGCTCACCGACGAGGCGCCCCCGATCAAAACCGCCACCGGCCTCGCACAAGCCGACGCCCCGCCACCCCCGACCCCCGCCGACGAAGCCCTGCGCGCCTCCCTCCCCTTCACCCCCGCCATCGCCATGGACCCGGTCGACGGCAGCAAGATCTCCATCCGCGCCTCGATCCCCACCGTCGAGTACAAGAACAAGCTCTACTACTTCGCGAACGAGGACCACAAGCGAACGTTCCTGGCCAACCCCGAGCAATACACGAAGGGGTTGTTCTCGCATTTGTGAAGGGGGAGTCAAGGCGGGCTCGGCCTGCGCCTCTTTTCGTACCCTAATTCTCGGCGGCAGTTAATTTGACAATGTCATGGACTTAAACGATACTTCCTGACATTGGAGAGCGCCGATGAGTGATGGACCGCATAGAAGCTTACCGATGAGAGGCGCTTGGCGGCGAGTGGCTCAGCGATGTGACAATCACGCTTTCTCGCTTGAAGAGGTAAGCGTCGCCGTGATGGAAGCGCTCGAAAGAGACTTCCGCACCGATGTCAGTCTTGAGTTCATAGACAAAGTGCACGCAGCGGTCGAAGACCGCGATACCTGGCTATTCAAAGATCACGCAACTTCACAGATCGATGACTTGCGGACCTGCACAGGTTCCAGCATGGAGGGCGCCGTACTCGACAACTTACGTTTTATCTCCGTCACCGACAAAGACAGCATTGACATCCTGCTCCAGGCGACGGCTGCCGCGCTTGAGGACCATGCCGCACGCTGCATTCGTCAAGTCGAGGAGCATTACTTGCGGGTTTCGAACGCTCCCCGTTCCGCCGAGGTTCGTGCGCGCATGGAGGATACCGTCGCCGCGACCGACTTGGCGGCAACCGCATCACGGCTTCTGAGAATCGATTCGTTGGGATCACTCGTAGTTTCAAAACAGACTGGAATTGATGACGGCGTGGAGCTGCCATGACGACGAAAGCAGCCCAACACACCGCTGCATCGGGACGCCTCAAAATCCATGTCGCGGAGCGAGGCGTTCGTACCCTCCATGGATCGGTACGCTGCGAAATCGGGAATGATGTCCACTTCTCCACCGAGGGATTGGAGTCGTATTTCTTTGCGCGATGGGAACCCATTGCTTACGACGCGCTCCTCTTGGCAGCTGCTGTCGAATTCGCTGACGTTACTAAAAGTCGAACCGCGAATGTGTGGGCGCGAGACCTTGATCTTCGAATACCCGTGCACGATCCGGATTGGTGGAGCCAGCCTCGCGTTTCAGACGCAATTCATGATGTACTCTCATTTCTAACCGGCGACCGCTGGAACATCCAGTTCTACCTGAGGAAGACGCCGGCGCCTCCAGCGCAACAGAGAGTTTTAGCCCTCAGTCCAGGCGTTAAAGCGGTCATACCGTTCAGCAACGGTCTCGATTCGCGTGTCGTCGCGGGGTTGATAGCGAGAAAGATAGGAGACGGGCTCGTACGCGTCCGACTGGGATCGATCGCCAATGACGGCGAAGCGCTATCTCGAGACCGGCATCCATTCACCGTTGTTCCGTACAACGTCAGGGCTAAGAAAAGCCGACGCGAGTCGTCGGCACGGTCGCGCGGCTTCAAGTTCGCTCTCATCAGCGGCATTGCGGCCTATCTTGCGAACGCGGAGCAAATCATTGTGCCCGAGAGTGGCCAAGGGTCTTTGGGCCCGATGCTTGTCACGGTTGGTCAGTCGTATCCTGATTACCGCAGCCATCCGCTTTTCACCCGACGCATGGAGAAATTTCTTCACGCGCTGCTTGACCGTCACCTTGAATACAAGTTTCCTCAGCTCTGGCGTACCAAAGGCGAGACGCTACGACAATTCGTCGCCGAATCGGGCGACCAGTCCTGGTCGTCCACTTGGTCGTGCTGGCAGCTGAACCGTCACGTTGGCGTCGACCACAAGAAGCGCCAGTGCGGCGTGTGTGCCGCCTGCATGCTGAGACGCATGAGCATTCACGCTGCTGGCTTGTCGGAACCGGCAGATCGATACGTTTGGGAGGATCTTGCAGCGTCGAACTTCGCCGCCGGCGCAGCGCCGTCCTTCGACAAGAAGAAGATCACAGGCAGGCTTCGTGAGCATGCGATCGCCGGCACTTTGCATCTTGACCACTTGGCGGGCCTGTTGAAATCGAAAGCAAATAGCCACGCACTCAATCTCGCAGCGTTCCAGCTCGGCAGAACGCTCGGCGTAACAGAGACGGATGCGCGCGCGAAACTGAATCGGCTACTACAACAGCATACCTATGAGTGGGAAAGCTTCGTCCGTTCACTAGGAAAAAAATCGTTTGTTGCCCAATGGGCTGTGAGCGTGCAGCAATGACCCCACTTGAGCAAATTACGCCGGGTGAAATTGGCGAGCGCCTTCGGATCGCGCGTGATGCCGCAAACATGACGCAGGCGGCCGCGGCAGAAGCTATTGGTGTTGCCCGGACGACGATTGTGGCAATTGAGCAGGGCCTACGGCGTGTTCGGATCAACGAGTTGCAGAGTCTTGCGAAGGCTTATCGGACGTCGGTTAACGCGTTGCTCCGCCGGGAGGCTGTTCATGTCGATCTAGCGCCACGCTTCCGCAAGCTGAATGGAAATCGCGACGGCGCAGCCGCCGCCGCTGAATTGTTGACTGATCTAGCGAGGGCGGAAGTTGAACTTGAGAACCTGCTGGGGGTTCAGCGGGTACGAAACTACCCGCCGGAACGCCCACTACTTCCCGGCGATGTCAAAGCGCAAGCTGAGCATGATTCTGCAGAGTTGCGTCAACGTTTGGGCCTGGGTATCGGCCCCATCACTGACTTGGTAACGATCCTGGAAATGGAGATCGGCGTACGCGTCTATGTCCGGCGCTTCGATAGTCGAATTTCAGGGCTTTTCGCCTATGACGACGCGATCGGCGCCTGCATGCTGCTCAATGCAAATCACCCACGCGACCGCCGCGCGCAGACAGCTGGCCACGAAACCGGCCACTTCATATCGGCCCGACGTCAACCGGAAGTCCTTCACCAGAACGAACAGGGAAATTCGCGCGAGGAGCGCTATGCCAACGCGTTCGCGCGCGCCCTCCTTACGCCCGCGCGTGGAGTGCTGCAGAAGTTTCACGAGGTGACGGCTGGATCGGATCGGGTCACGCGCCGCCACGTCATTGTACTCAGCCACTATTTCGGCGTCTCTCGCGAAGCGATGATGCGCCGGCTTGAGGAGCTTGGCTCTGTCAAGCACGGTACTTGGGATTGGTTCCAAGCCAACGGTGGCATTACCGATGAGCATGCGCGCCAAGTGCTCGGCGATCTCACCTCACCCGATGCATCTAAGACCGACGCGGACCGACCGACTACGTTGCGGCTTAATCTACTTGCCGTAGAAGCCTCAAGGCAGCATCTTCTCAGCGAAGGCCAGCTTTCACGTTTGCTGCGCCTCGATCGCGTCGAACTACGAGAGATCCTGAGCAATGACGAGATCGAGGGAGGGGAAGGCGATGGAGTCATCAACCGCCTTGATTGATTCCTCCGCCGAACTTGTGGCCGATACCAGCACGATCATTAATCTGATCGCGACCGGCTGTACGCCAACGATTGCTTCAGCGTTGCCTAACAAAATCGTTGTTGTCGATTTCATCCTGGATGAACTCGAAACTGGTCGGTCGCGTGGCCGCCGAGACGCTGATCGATTGCAAGACCTTGTCGAAGCCGGCATTATCAACGTCGTTCATCTTGGTGAAGCAGGTCTCCGGCATTTCGAGGAACTCGTCGTCGGTTCTTCTTTCGCGACTTTGGACGACGGAGAGGCAGCAACGATCGGCTATTCCGTCGAACATGCAGCTGTCGCACTCATCGATGAGCGTAAGGCCGCGCGCATCTGCGGCGAACGTTTCCCCGAGGTGAGGGTGGCCAGCACTGTCGATGTCCTTATCCACCCCAGCGTCGTGAGAAAACTTGGGCCTGAGGGGCTTGCCGATGCAGCGTACAAAGCGCTTCAAGACGGCCGCATGCGGGTACTTCCACATCATCTTGCGTACGTGGTTAAGCTAATTGGGCCTGAACGCGCGGCGCTTTGCCAAAGTCTTCCGAGAAGTGCTCGTCTGTTTTCAGAGACCTCCCTAAACACGCCCTAGTCTTCGGCTACCCTTTGCGGCAGCGGATTGCGGCGAGTAAGCTCCACGGCATGTGCACAGCTTGAGTGGACCTGTTACGCCGTTCGCCGTCACAGCCACGGTCATCCTCATCGCCGGCGGTCTGTTGCTCCTTGCGGAGCAGATCGCTCCGCTCCGGCGGACGGTCGAGTCGAAACTGAGGCGGATCGTGCGCAATCTCTCGACGGGCGGCGTCTCGCTGGCGCTCATGTCGCTCCTGCAGGCGCCGCTGCTGCAGCCGGTGGCGGGGTGGATCGTGCGCGAGCGCGTCGGACTGCTGCAGCTCGTGCAGTGGCCGCGATGGGTCGAACGGATCGTGGCGGTCGTGCTGCTCGACTACACGCTCTGGTGGTGGCATTGGGCGAGTCATCGCGTTCCGTTCATCTGGCGATTCCATCTCGTTCATCACGTCGATCGCGACATGGACGCGTCGACGGCTCTGCGCTTTCATTTCGGGGAGCTGGCGCTTTCGATTCCGATCCGGGCAATGCAGATGATCGTCGTCGGCGTCGATTCGCAGATGCTGTGGTTGTGGCAGACGATCCTTTTCGCGTCGATCCTGTTCCATCACAGCAACGCGCGGCTTCCGCTCCGCCTCGAGCGTTTCCTGGTGCGGCTGATCGTCACGCCGCGCATGCATGGCATTCATCATTCCGATCGCTTCGACGAGACGGACAGCAACTGGTCGAGTCTTCTGTCGGCGTGGGACTACCTGCACCGGACGATGCGACTCGATGTTCCGCAGGAGCGCATCGTGATCGGGGTTCCCGCGTATCACGATGCAGGTGACGTGACGATCGGAAAGATTCTTCTCCTTCCGTTCCGCCGCCAGCGGAACGACTGGCAGCACCCCTGAACTTTTCTGCTACCCTCGGGCCGTTTCCCGCCGCGAGTGGCCCCGTAGCTCAGGTGGATAGAGCAGCGGTTTCCTAAACCGTTTGTCGGGCGTTCGAGTCGCCCCGGGGCCACCAGACGCGCTCTGTGCTGTGAGGGGTTGGGCAGGGTCGTCCACCACGCGCATATGTTCCGCGACCTCGTGAATGAGGTCCGCCACCTGGTGAATGAGGTCCGCCACCTGGTGAATGAGGTCCGCCACCTCGTGAATGAGGTCCGCGACCTGGTGAATGAGGTCCACGACCTCGTGAATGAGGTCCGCGACCTCGTGAATAAGGTGCACGACCTCGTGAATGAGGTCCGCGACCTCGCGAATGAGGTCCACGACCTCGCGAATGAGGTCCACGACCTCGTGAATGAGGTGCACGACCTCGTGAATGAGTTCCGCGACCTCGTGAATGAGTTCCGCGACCTCGTGAATGAGTTCCCTGACCTCGTGAATGTGGTTGCCTGACCACACCCATTCATCCGAGAACTCACTCAGCGCGCTCCCAAGCTCGTTTTGAAGGTTCGGAGCCTGGACGAGCTCTTCAAATCAAGCGGCAAAACCTCCACTTTTGGCGTCAATCTCGCACTAGTTATTCGCAGTTCGAAGTCGATTTCCTAAGGGAGGGTGCGATTGAATCCAGTTGCGAAATTGATCAGCCGAGGGCTCCTCGTCATCAGTCTGGGCCTCGGCGTTTCGGCTTCTGCACAGACGCAGTGTCATTGGTGGCAGTTCCGTTGTGACGACAAGCGGGTCGAAGGGTTGCCGGCCGACGCGCCGCGAAAGGGAACGGTGGTCACGATCGATACGGCCACGAACCGGCTCTACCTATTCAAAGACGGCCAACTCGTCGATAAATCGCTCGCCGCGACCGGCAGCGAGAAGATGCTGAAGAACGGCAGCAAGGTCTGGTTTTTCCGCACGCCGCAGGGACATCTGAAGGTGCTGCGGAAGATCGAGGATCCGGTGTGGACGAAGCCGGATTGGGCGTTCATCGAGGCAGGCGAGCCGGTGCCGCCAATGAATTCACCTCTTCGCAAAGTCAAAGGACACCTCGGCAAGTACGCGCTCGATCTTGGCGACGGCATCATGATCCACGGCACCGACGAGTACGACTCGATCGGACGCAAGGCGTCGCACGGCTGTATCCGGCTGCCCGAGGACATGCTGGAGCGGCTTTACAAAGAGGTGCCGGTCGGGGCGGATGTGTACATCTTCGAAAGCCAGGTTCCGCAGACGGCGAGGAAGACGGAGCGGCACAGCGATCTGGATTAGGAGCTCGGTTTGAACCACAGAGGCACAGAGATCACAGAGGTATCTCTGTGCCCTCTGTGCCTCTGTGGGCTTACCCCGGCTTCTTCATGCGCGCGTAAAGCGTTGATGGGCTGATCTGCAGTTGTCTGGCGGCTTTGCGGACGTTGCCGCCGGCGGCGGTCACCGAGGCGGTGACGTAGTCGGCGACGACGTCGTCGAGCGGTCGGATCTCCCAATCGGCGGTGGGCATTCCGCCGGATGTCTTCGCGAGCGACTTTGTATCCGACTCCAGCAGCAGATCGTCGTTCACGATCTCCTTCCCGGTCATCGTGAGCATGGCGCGTTCGAGGACATTGCGCAGTTCGCGGACATTGCCGGGCCAGGCGTAGCTCTGGAGTTTCTTCAGCGCGCGCGGGCTGACCGTTGGCGCGGGGCGTCCCAACTCTTTGGAAAGCGGACGGAGGATGACGTCGACGAGCAGCGGGATGTCTTCGATGCGTTCGCGCAGCGGCGGCATGCGGACGCGGACGACATTCAGGCGGTAGTAGAGATCGGCGCGAAAACGGCCCGCGGCGACTTCCGCGCCGAGGTCGCGGTTCGTGGCGGCCACGAGACGGAAATTCGCGGTGAGATCGCGGATGCCGCCGACGCGGCGGAAACGCTTGTCCTCGATCGCCTTCAGCAGCCGCGCCTGAACGGTCACATCCATCTCGCCGATTTCATCGAGGAACAGCGTCCCGTCGGCGGCGATCTCGAAGAGGCCCTGCTTCGTGTTCATCGCGTTCGTGAACGCGCCGCGCTCGTGGCCGAAGAGCTCCGACTCGAGCAACTCCTTCGACAGGCCGGCGCAGTTGAGATCGACGAACGGCGCCCGCGCGCGCGGCGAACGGTTGTGGATGAGGCGCGCAAAGACGCCTTTGCCTGTCCCTGAATCGCCCTCGATCAGCACCGGCGACGGTGCGCGAGAGATCTGCCCGAGGAGCTGGTTCAGATTCTGGACGGTGGCGGAAAGGCCGGGCAGGCGCTCCTGCTCGTTCGCGTCGCCGCGGCGCAACGCGATCAGCTCGCGGCGCGTGGCCACCATTCGCGACACCTGCTCCAGCGTGAGCGACAGCGTGCTGTAGTCGAACGGTTTCTGCAGGAACGTTTCCGCGCCGAGCTTCATCGACTCGACCACGCTATCGACCGTCCCGACGCCGGACATCATGATCACGGAGACGGCCTCGGAGTACATCTTGAAGTCGTGCAGGACGTCGACGCCGTTGCCGTCGGGGAGGTTCATGTCGAGAAGGACGACATCGGGCGAGAAGTCGGCGAAGACGGAGCGTGCCTCCCGCGCGGTCAACGCGGTCTTCACTTCCCACTCGTCGGCGAGGAGCGCCTGGAGGCCGGCGACGATGCCAGGATCGTCATCGACGATCAGTAACCGCTGCTTGACCTCGCTCATGTCCAGAAATCATACAGCCGTATCGTTCCGCAACAGCCGGAAAGGCATCTGACACATCTAAGTTGCTGATTCTAAAAGGAGTCTTGCCTGGTACCGCCCTTGGACTAAGGGCCAGGCATGAACATCCTGCACGCAATCACGCTGGCCGCCCTGCTCCACCACGCACCCGCTGCTCCCGTCGTCACCTGCCACACCGGCACGGTGTCGTACAAATTCGTCGGAACGCCGGGCGCGACGTTCACCTACGCCGGAGCGAAGTACTCGGTGCCGCCCTCGGGCTCGATCGAGTTGCTCAGCGACAGCGGCAGCAAGGCCTACCTCGCCGCGAACGGACGCACGCTGCCGCTCGATGTATGGCCGATCGATGCGTTCGGAACGCGAACCGTTCCACTGCAGGCACCGGCGACGGCAGGCGACAACGTCCCCAACACGATCAACAACTGAACACGACTTCACAGTCGACTGAAAAAGGAGAATCCCATGACGCAGATTAAACACTTCGTATTCGAAACGACTTCAGACCTCCGCGGCGGCCGGCAGACGTGGCGCGTCCTCGGCATGCTGTGGTCCGTCGCCCTCGTGATCGCAGTCGCCGCCGCGGTGGTGCCGCGATGAGGCGTGCTACCTTGCGCGACCTTCGCCGCATCACGCTCATCGCGCGCGCCGCCAATGCGCCCGTGCGGGCATGGGACGCATCCACGCGCTCCGCGAATCGCCTCATCTTCGTCGACAGCTTCGGGATCCTTCGCGGCGCACTCGATCACGCCGCGGAAGACGTCGACCGGCTCTTCATCGACGGCGCGGCGACCGAGGGAGAGTTCCTTTCGCTGCTGACGACGCTGCCGGGCGACTTCGCCGGCGACGTGCTGTTCGTCAGCGATGAGGAGCACGCCTACCTCAGCACGACCGGCCGCGGCGGCGGACGGCTGTTGTACGCGATGATGCCGGAGGACGTGACGTTCTACCTCGAGGCGCAGCGCCTGGTGAAGAAAGAGTCGATCGCGGCGTAAGACCTGGCCTGTGTGGCACAGACACTCTTGTCTTTGCTTTGGCAAGGTTCCGCGGCTGAAGTTTCTCAGACCTCCCGAGCCTCACAGCACAGACAAGAGTGTCTGTGCCACACCGCGGCTCCGCTGCGCTCGCAATGTGACCGTGCTACCTTACGGGTAGTGCAACTCTGGACGTCGTTTCAGCATACGGGATGGGTGGGGAAAGCCGTCCTGGGAGTGTTGCTGCTGTTCTCGATCGGATCGTGGGCGGTGATGTTCGTCATCGCCCTCCGCTTCCGCCGGTCGGCCGCGGCATCGAGGCGATTCATGTTCGCCTTCCGCCGCGCCAAGAAACTGGCGGAAGTGCACGCGGCCACGGCGCGGACGTCGCATTCCTCGCTGGTCGGACTGTTCAAGGCGGGATACGCGGAGATCGAGGCGCAGATCGCGCACGCGAACACGCAGATGATCCGATCGCTCGACAGCGTGGAGCGCTCGCTGTTGCGCGCGTCGCGCATCGAAGCGGCGCGATTATCGAAATACCTGCCGTTCCTCGCCACGACGGCCGCAGCCTCGCCGTTCATCGGCCTGTTCGGGACGGTGTGGGGAATCATGGACGCCTTCGCCACCATCGGCGCGACCGCGACGACGTCGATCACGTCCGTCGCTCCCGGCATCAGCGAGGCGCTCATCAACACCGCGGCCGGACTCTTCGCCGCGATTCCGGCGCTGCTCGCGTACAACCATTTCGTGCAGCGCATGCGTCAGGCGCGCGGCGAGATGGAGGATTTCACGCTGGAGTTTCTGAATCTCACCGAGCGGAACTTTATGTAGCCGCGGTTACCAACGGCAAACCGCAACCGTCTAAGACGACAACACATGGCCTTCCGATTCGACCACGGCGACGATTACGGCGACATGGCGGAGATCAACGTCACGCCGCTGGTCGACGTCATGCTCGTGCTGCTGATCATCTTCATGGTCACCGCTCCGATGCTGACGCAGGGATTGACGGTGGCGCTGCCGGCAGCCGAGGGGAAGAGTTTCGAGCTGGCGTCGAACAACCCGGCCAAGATTCAGGTGACGGCATCGGGCGCGGTTTACCTCGACGGCGTCGCCGCCGGTTCCACGAATCTCGATCAGAGCCTCGGGCCGATGCTGCGCGCGCGGCGCGTGAAGCGCGCGCTGCTCGAAGCCGACAAGGCCGTGCCGTACGGAAGCGTTGTTGCAGTGCTCGACATCATGAACCGCGCCGGCGTCGAGCAGTTGGGGATGGTCACGCAGCCGAAGGAGAGGGATGGACGACCGCATCGGTGATCTGCTTGCCGAGCGCAGCCGCCTCGGCGGCAACCCCGCCGGCGGCCTCGCCGTCTCCGTACTCCTGCACGGCGCCCTCGCTGCCGGAATCATCTACGCGGCCATGCACGCCGCCGCGCCGCAGGAGGTCTCGACGCTGAACATCCGATTCGCGCCGATGCCGGCCGAGGGTGTGGGGAGTAGGGTGTCGGGGGCGGTAGCTGAAAAACCGGTCACGCCGCCGCAAGCGGTGCCTGCTCCGAAAAAAATGACCATTCCCGAACCGGTCGCGGAGCCTGTGAAGCCAGTCGCCAAAAGTGAGCCCAAGACAGCGCCGTTGTCGAACTTCGGACGCTCGACAAAGAAAGGTTCCGAAACTCCTCCCGCTCCCACTCCCCACCCCCCACTCCCCACAACCCAACCGGGCGTCGTGGGAGGGATCGACATCCCCATCGGCTCGGCCGGCGTGACCGGCATCGAAGGCGATTTTCCCTACACGCTGTACATCGACCTGATGAAAAAAAACGTCGGCCGCTACTGGACGCGGCCGCAGGCGGACAACGGCATCGCCACGACCGTGGCCTTCGTCATCAACCGCGACGGCTCGATCCGCGATGCGAAGATTGAAGTGCCGAGCAACAACGGCACGTTCGATCGCGCCGCGCTTCGAGCCGTGCTCGAAGCGTCGCCGCTGCAACCGCTGCCCTTCGCATACAACGGCACCTATCTGGGAGTCCACCTCACATTCCGATGAAACGAACGATCGCACCATTCGTCCTTCTTTTTTCCGCCGCGTTGCCATTGGCGGCCCAGACGCAGGTTCAGACGACAATCAACGCCAACCAGGCCGCACAGATCGCGCGCATCGCCGTGCCGCGGCCGGAGACGGCGCTGCCGCTGGAGACGATCAACGCGCCGTTTTTCGCGCCGCTCACGCGCGACCTCGCCTACTCCGGCGTCTTCGCCATCGCCCCGATTCCGCCGAACATCCCGGCCGGCGCCGATCTCGCCAAAGCGGCCGGCGCGCAGTTCGTCCTCTCGCTGAAGATCAATCAGGAGGGGCAGGACTACATCATCGACGCGCGCCTGCTCGACGCCACCGGCGCTCCGACGCAATTCGCCCAGCGCTATCGCGGCGGCGCTGCCGCGTTGCCGCGCATGGCGCACATGCTCGGCAACGATCTCGTGCGCACGATCAACGGAAAGCCGGGCATCTTTCTCTCGTCGATCGGCTTCGCCTCCGATCGCAGCGGCTACTTCGAGATCTGGCTGATGGATTGGGACGGCACGAATCAGCGCCAGATCACGCGCCACAACGCGCTTTCAATTCTTCCCAGCCTCTCGGCCGATAACGAGCGGATGGTCTACACGTCATTCGCGCGCGGCACGAGCGACATGTACATCATCAGCAGGCGCGGCGGCGCGCGCACGCGCGTGCCGACAGGACTGAACCTCAACACGTCCGCGACGTTTTCTCCGATCAGCAACGACATCGCTTTCGTCGGCTCCGTGTCCGGAAATCCCGACATCTACGTCGTCAAGGACGACGGCTCGAACCTGCGCCGGCTGACGCACGACTCGTCGATCGAATCGACGCCGGAGTGGAGCCCGAACGGGCGGCAGATTTCGTTCACCTCCGGCCGCAGCGGCTCGCCGCAGATCTACACCATGGATGCGGAAGGGTCGAACGTGCAGCGCATTTCGTTCGAGGGCGAATGGAACGACGACGCCACCTGGTCGCCGGACGGATCGCAGATCGCGTACACGTCGCGCGTCAACGGACGTTTTCAAATCCGCATCGCCGACCTGGCCACGCACCAGAGCCGCATCCTGGCCGGCGAGGGATCGAACGAGCAGCCGACCTGGTCGCCGGACGGCAAATGGATCGCCTTCCAGTCCAACCGCAGCGGCAGCTGGCAGATCTACCGGATGCGCGTCGACGGCACCGACCTGCTGCAACTGACGTTCAACGGCGAAAACAAAGACCCGGACTGGTCGAAGAAGGGCGATTGACGCGGTATCATCGAAACCGGTCCATCAAGAAGGAGCAAAAATTCATGAGTAAGTCATTCAAAGCGTTCGGCGTCACACTGATCCTCCTTGCAAGCGTGATCCTTCCCGCCTGCCCGAAAAAGCCACCCAAAGTCGCGCCGACCGCCACGACGTCCGTCGCGCCCGCCACCATTCCCGACGTCCCGCTCACCGTCACCACCGCCACGGCGCAGACGGTCACGGAGCCGACCGACTTCGTCGCGACGAAAACCGACGTCACCACCGAGGTGCTGCCGAACGACATCGGAGAGCTGAATCGCGTGGCCCAGTCGCGCGGCTACATCGCCGACGCCTTCTTCGAATACAACGATTCCTCGCTCAGCGCCGATGCGCAGACGGCGTTGACCAACTCCGCCACGTGGCTGAAGAAAAACGCGCAGTACAACCTGCTCATCGAAGGCCACTGCGACGAGCGCGGCACCGAGCAGTACAACCTGGCCCTCGGCGATCGCCGCGCGAATCAGGCCAAGGAGTACCTCGTCACCCTCGGTGTCGATGCCTCGCGCATCCGCACCGTCAGCTACGGCGAAGAGCGTCCGTTCGATCCCGGCCACGATGAATCGGCGTGGGCCAAGAACCGCCGCGATCACCTCGTCCTCGTAGGAAGATGAAAATGAGATCCCTGATCCGGAATGTAGTGCTCGCCGCCGCTGCGCTTTCGAGCGTGGCGTGCGTGTCGACCTCGGACGTCGAGAAGCTGCAGAGCCAGATCTCCGACCTCCAGGAGCAGCTCGCGCAGGTCAAGCGCACGGCGTCGAACAAAGAGGAAGTGAACAACATCAATCGCACGATCGCCGAACAGACGCAGACGCTGTTGAAATCGAACGCCACGCTCGTCGCGAAAGTCGATCAGATCGAAGAGAAGATCCAGACCGCGCAGGGAGCGACCGAGCAGACGAACTACCGCCTCGACCGCATGACGCAGCAGCTCACGGAGACCCAACACGACGTCGATGATCTGAAAGCCGGCGCTGCTCGCGCTGCCGCGGCTGCCGCCGCAGCGCCGGTGCCGAATCCCGCGCCGTCCGGCGGCGAAATGACCGTGCAGCCGTCAAACGCGACGTCTGAAGACCCGATGCAGACCTACCAGGCCGCGTATCGCGACTACCAGCAGGGGCACTACGATCTGGCCGTCGCAGGCTTCCGTGACTTTGCGGCGAAGAACCCGAATTCGGAGCTGTCGGGCAACGCGGCCTACTGGATCGGCGAGAGCCTTTATTCGCAGAAGAAATATCGCGAGGCGATTCAGCAGTTTGACAGCGTCGTTACCAAGTACCCGAAGTCGGACAAGGTTGCGGGTGCCCTGCTGAAGAAGGGGTACGCGTACATCGCCCTCAACGAGAAATCCCAAGGCATCGTGCAGTTGCAGTACGTGGTGCACGAACATCCCACCTCACCGGAGGCAGCGCTGGCGCGGCAGAAACTGAAGTCGCTCGGCGTCGATTCGAAGTAGAATACGCGGCCCGTTGCTCAGGTAACGGCCGCAGATAACTTTACGTAGGAGCAACATTCATGGCGAACACCCGCTCGGCCGAAAAACAGCAGCGACAGGCCGAAAAAGCAAATGCGCGCAACCGCGCCGGAAAATCGCGCCTCCGCTCGGCGCTCAAAAAGGCCCGTTCGGGCGTCGAAAGCGGCAGCGCGGACGCGAGCGTCCTCTCTACCGGCTTCTCCGAGATCGACAAAGCCGCCAAGAAAGGCATCATCAAGGGCAACACCGCCGACCGCTACAAATCGCGGCTCGCGGCGGCATCGAAGCGCGCTTCGGCGAAGTAGTCCACGCACAGACAAGAGTGTCTATGCCACACGGCGCACCTCGGTGCGCCGTTTTCTTTTATCCTTTCGCGATGCCGACGGCGAAGCAGCGCTACGACCCTCATCCCGGCATCGCCATGGTCCGCAACTGGATCGATTCGCTCAAAGCGAAAACCGGCCGCGACCTCGACGAGTGGACGGCGCTGATCAACGCAAACGCTCCGAAGGATCCGAAGTCGCGCATCGAGTGGCTGAAGAGGAAGCACAAGCTCGGAACGAACTCCGCGTCGTGGCTCGCCGGTCACGCCGAGGGGAAGGACGATCGCGAGGAGAGCGATCCGAAGGTCTACGTAGCTCGCGCCGGCGATTACGTCGACGCGCTTTTCTCCGGATCGAAAGCCGCGCTTCGACCGATTTACGATCGTCTTTACGATCTGGCGCGCTCGATCGGCGGCGACATCAAGATCTCGCCGGGCAAGACGATCATCCCGATCTACCGCAACCACGTCATCGCGCAGATCAAGCCGTCGACACGAACGCGCGTCGATTTCGGCCTGGCGTTGAAAGACACACCGGCAACGGGACGCCTAATCGACACCGGCGGCCTCGCGAAGAAGGATCGGATCACGCACCGCATCGAGATCACGTCGCTCGATGACATCGATGCGTTCGTGGAGAAGTGGCTGCGGAAAGCGTACGCGATGGACGCGTAGATTCCGAACGCGGAGTAGCGACTGCTTACACCGAAACCCGTTCGAAGCCCTTCTCGTGCGATTGGTCGTCGATCACGCCGACTGAAATTTGCGACCGGCCGGGTTGGAGGACGACATTCACGCGGAAGGTCAGCTCTTTGTCGCCGGCGCGCATGATCGCGTCGGCGGGCAAATGGATCTCTTTCGTCTGATGCGTCACGTTCGACGAGTGACCGACTGAGTCGCCGGTGGCGATGAAGACGGTGAACGAGCCGGAGAGGCCGCCGGAGTCCGACACGAGCTTCAGATTGCGGATGGGAATCTTCACGTCGACCGTGACCAGCCGCTTTTCGCCTTCCATTTCGGCGGGAACCGTGGCGACGGAGATGCCGAGGTTGTTGCCGGTCGGCTTCATGATGTGGTTGGCGATCACGCGGCTCTCCATCTCGTCCGCGGGCGTTCCCGCGCCCGCGCTGCCGCGCGTCACGCGTACCAGATAACCGTTCTTCACTTTCACCGATACGTCGCGCTTTCCGCTGATGGGCGCGATCGCATGGACTCCGATCGTGTAGAACGATTCGAGATCGGATGCGATGCGGTCGAGTGCATCCGCGGCGGATCGGCCGACGAAGGCGATGCCACCGGTCTCGGAGGCCAGCAGGTGATAGCCGGCGTAACGGCCCGACGCGTCGGTGAACGCCGCCAGGCGGTCGGCCGCCTGCTGCATGTCGATCTGGCTGCCGCCGTCGTCCGAAATGTCGGGAGCGATCGCATAGAAGACGACGCCGCGGCGCCAGGCGCGCATCCCGAACGTGTTGAAAACCGGCGTCAGATCGTAGGACGACGACTCGCCCATCGGCGAGCTCGCCTGCGCGCCCCTCTGAAGAAACGATCCCATGGCGCCGCTCTGCGCCGTGCTGCGCAATGTCTCGAGGTACTGGAATACCGCCGCGCCCGGCGTGCGCGGCAATCCGCCGCCGGCCACGATCAAAACGTTGCGCGTGCGCGGCGTAAAAAGACTGACCGCCGACGAGATCACCGACAGCGTCTGCTCCGCGTCGCGATACCCGGCCGCCGCATAGGCGCGGGCTGCGTCCATCAGCGCCTCGAACGTATAGAACGTGTGATTTGAATTGCCTGCCTGCTGAATGTCAGTGGCGATCTCGCGGATGCGCTTTTCGGCCGCAGCCTGTCCATCCGCCAGCGGCGGCGGCGCGCTCTCCGCCGACACGAGCCGCAGCGCGTTGTCGACTTCGTTCAAGTCGGAGGTCCAGCCGGTCACCGGACGGAGCGACGGTCCGCCGGCGAGAATGGCCACGAGATCTCCCGGCCGCAGCGTGCGCGCGAGAAATGCGTGCAGCGATCCGACGACCTGACGCCGCGCTGCCGCCGAAATCGTGGTCGCGTCGAAAAGCACCACGATCCGCCGCATCTCGCCGGCATATTGTCCGGCCGCGCCGCGCTCCGAAAATCGGGACACAGCCATCGGCTTCCCGTTCAGAGCGAGTTGAAAATCATCTTTTGTCAGGGACGAAACGTGCTTGCCATGCGCGTCGGTCACGACCACCGACAGCATCGCGGTGGGTGCCTCTTTCGCGGGCGGCTGCGCAAACGCGATTGAGGTGACGGAAAGCGCGGCAACGACGCAAACGACGATACGTTTCATGACGCCTCCTCGGGCTATGAAGGAGCGCCGAGTCTACGCCTGTTGACGGTTGCGCGTTACCGACTCCGGTCCCCGCCGCGTTAGCGGCAAACGAGGGTAGCCAGGGATGCGAGCGCTTTTGCGAGCAGCCCTGGAAATGATGCGAATCTGAATTTGTGCCGCGTCAGCGGCACTAGACCGTCCGCACGAATGAAAATTGCGCGAAGCTTCCGGTGCCGCTGGCGCGGCACGAAATCCGTCCTCGCCTTACGAGGGGTGCTCGCAAAAGCGCTCGCACCCCTCGCTACCTTCTGGTTGCCGTTACGCGGCAGACCCCGGACTACCCGAGCCACGGCGCGAACGCCGCCATCACGTCAGCCTCGGCCGTCACTGGACGCCGCGTCGCGCGATCCACCCACACGTGCGATGACGTCCCGGTCGCGTGGAGCCGTTCGCCGCTGCCGTCGCGCAGCTCGTACGCGAAGCGCATCATCCGGCTGGCGGCCTCGGCGATCGACGTCCGGATCACGACCTCATCGTCGTAGCGATACGGCGCGCGGTAGCGGCAGACGATCTCCGTGACCACCAGGATCAGTCCGCGCTCCTCGATCTCGCGATACGGAAAACCGGCCTCGCGGCAAACATCGGTGCGGCCGATCTCGAACCACACCACGTAATTCGCGTGATGGGCGATCGCCATCTGGTCGGTGTCTTTGTAGCGAACGCGCGTGCGGCTTTCGGTAGTGCGCATGAAGTGCGATCATAGCCTCCGGCAGAAATTTTGCTGATGAGCTGAACCGTGAGACGCAAAAAGTCCAGCCGTCATCTTCCGGATGCAGCAAGCCCGCTGCTGATCGGCGGCGCCATCCTTCTCGCGCTCGACGTCGGCCGGCGCATCTTCCGCCGTTCGCAGCTCTTCGAGCCGGAGCGAGAACCGGTCATCAGTTGGAACCCTGAGGACTACGGAATCCCGCGCGAGCGCACCGAGGTGCTGTCCTTCGAAACGGACGACGGTGAGCTCCTTTACGGATGGTATTGCCGCGCCGAACATCCGATCGCATCGGCGCTCTACTGCCACGGCAACACCGGCAACCTCTCCAACACCGCGCACGTGATGCCGTATCTGCTCGATGCCGGCATCAACGTCCTGCTCTTCGACTATCGCGGATTCGGGCGCAGCAGCGGATCGCCGTCTCTCTCCGGCATCATCGACGACGGCGTGACCGCGGCGCGGCTGCACGAGAAGATCCGTCCCAAGCACGTTCCCTCGATCCTCTACGGCTACTCCCTCGGCGGCGCGATCGCGGGGCAGATCATCCGCCGCCATCCGTTCGACGGCCTGATCCTGCAGTCGACCTTCACCAACCTGCCCGACATCGCGCGCGTCACGTTCCCACGCGTGCCGCTTCATCTCGTCAGCGGCAGGCTGTTCGACACGCTCGAAGTCGTCCGCAATCTCACAGTGCCGGCGCTCATCATCCACGGCACGACGGATGAAGTCTGCCCCTCGTGGATGGCGCAACAGCTTCACGATTCATGTGGCGCCGACGAAAAGAAGCTGATCCTCGTCGAAGGCGGACTGCACAAGGATCTGTTCGAGCGTCCCGACGCACAAGACCTGGTCTGGCAGATCAACCGCTTCGCCACCAGCCTTCGCTGCACGCCGCACGTCGCGCAGTACCAGCCGAGCGCGGGCGAGCAACTTCTCGATCACGCGCTGCGGTTCGTCCGGCGGCAGTGGCGGCGCCATCTGGTGCATCAGCCGCTGTGATACGTTCCGGAACGCGCCCGCGCACCACGCCTCGCGCGAAATCTGCATTCAAAGGAAGCCATGCTCGCCGTCGTTAAATCGGCCCCCGTCGATGGCCCCGAGGGAACGTCCATCAGCGACTGTCCCGTCCCGAAGGCCGGACCGGATGAAGTCCTCATTCGCGTTGCGGCCGCCGCCGTCTGCGGCACCGACAAGCACATCTACCACTGGGATCCGTCGATCCGCGACAAGGTCACGCCGCCGCGCATTTATGGACACGAGTTCTGCGGATTCGTCGAAGAGCTCGGATCGCGCGCGCAACGTTCGTACGAAGGTCACCTCGAAATCGGCGACTACGTCTCCGCCGAAATGCACGTCGTCTGCGGCGAATGTCCGCGCTGCCGCACCGGCAACGGCCACATCTGCGACCGAACGCGCATTTACGGTCTGCACGAAGACGGCGCGTTCGCCGAATTCGTGAAGGTTCCGTCGGCGAATGTGGTGAAGCTCGGCAGCTACGTCCCGCTTCGCGTCGGCGCGTTTCTCGACGCCCTCGGCAACGCCGTTCACACGACGTCGATCTGCGACATGGCCGGCAAGTCGGTCGCCATCACCGGCTTCGGCCCGATCGGCGCGATGGCCGCCGCCATCGCCGAGCACAGCGGAGCGAGCACGGTCGTCGTCACCGACGTCAGCGATCACGCGCTGGAAACCGCGCGGCGCTGGGCAGCCAGCCACAATTTCGCCAACCTGCACGCGTTCAACGTCCGCACGATGGCCGCGGAAGAAGTGAAGCGCGAAGTCGATGCCGTCACCGACGGCGAAGGCGTCGACGTCGTGCTGGAGATGTCCGGCGCTCCGTCCGCGATCAATCTCGCGCTCGACCTCGTCCGCATGGGCGGCATGCTCTCGCTCCTCGGCCTGCCCGCGGGACACTCGGTCACCATCAACGACTACACGCGCAACGTCATCTTCAAAGGCGTCACGATGCAGGGCATCATCGGCCGGCGCATGTACGGCACCTGGCAGCGGATGCTGGCACTGCTCAAGTCCGGCCTCAACGTCGAATGGGTCGTGCAGGCCGCCTACGATTCGCTGAACGATTTTCACGAAGGTGTTGCACGTTTCGACCGGCACGAAGCATTGAAAGTGGTTTTCTTCCCAGAGGGAGAAGCAGCAGCAAACGCGCGACTGAAACGATGAAACGAATCGCCATCCTCACCGGCGGCGGCGATGTCCCCGGTCTCAACGCCGCGATCAAGGCGTTCGTCGGACGGCTCCTCGATCACGACGGCTACGAAGTCATCGGCCTGCGCCGCGGCTGGGCGTCACTGCTCAACATCATTCCCGAGCACGATGCCGACAACTCCGCCTGGATCATGCCCCTCGGCCGCATCAACACGCGCTCGATCGATCGCTTCGGCGGCACGATGCTGCACACCTCGCGGATAAATCCGTCCATCAGCAAACTGGAGCACATCCCCGAGCATCTCCTGTCGTCCAAAGGCGAGCCCGACGAACGCGGACGCTACGACCTCACCGCCGCCGCACTCCGCACGATCGACTTTCTCAAACTCGACGGCCTCGTGGCCCTCGGCGGCGACGGCACGCTGACGTTCGCGCGCCGCCTGCACCGCGAAGGCGTGCCGCTCGTCACCATCCCGAAGACGATGGACAACGACGTCTTCGGCACCGACTACTGCCTCGGCTTCTCGACCGCGGTCACGCGCTCGGTGTTGTTCATCAACGACCTCCGCACCGGCGCCGGCTCGCACGAGCGTTTCCTCGTCGTCGAGCTGTTCGGCCGCTACTCCGGCGAGACGTGCCTTCTCGCTTCGTACCTCGCCGGCGTCGACCGCGCCGTGATCGCCGAGGTGCCGTTCGATTGCGACAAGCTGTACCACCTGCTCGACGCCGACCGCAGCGACAATCCCAGCAACTACGCCGTCGTGGCCGTTTCCGAGGGCGCGACCATCATCGGCGGCGGCACGATCGAAAGCGGAGAAGCCGACGCCTACGGCAATCGCAAACTCGGCGGCATCGGCGGCATCGTCAGCGATTACCTCGAAAAAAAATCACGCGACAAAGTCATCTACCAGCGGCTCGCCTACCTCATGCGGTCCGGCGCTCCCGACTCCCTCGACCAGCTCGTCGCCAACAATTACGGCAGCCTGGCCGCCGACCTGATGCGCCGCGGCGAAACCGGCAAGATGGTCGCGGTCGTCGACGGCCGCTACACCGCCGTCCCCATCGAAGTCGGCAGCAGCGGAAGAAAGCGCGTCGACGTCGACCGCTTCTACGACGTGGCCAACTACCGGCCAAAGGTCGCAGATGTGATGGGCATGCCGATGTTCCTGCACTGAGCTAGCGCTAATGCACGGAGGCCGTGGAAGCAAACGGATCGCGCAGATCGAGAAAATCAAAGCGCCGGAAGTCCGCATCACGGGTGTAGAGGGTCGTCACTCCATGTTGAAAGAGGATTGCAGCGAGGTGGGCGTCCGGAACCAGATTGCCACGGAGCGCGATGCCGCCGATCTTCTCGTAAATATCTAAGAATCCCTCTTGTTCGCCAAGCGCCCGGGCTTGCGGGAGCGCCAACAGACTGCGGATGTTCGCTAAGGCTTCGCGCGGCGAACGTGGGTGGGAAAAGATTGACGGATGAGTTGCAACACGGAGGTACCCCATGACCGTGGGCCATGCGATGCACAAAATTTCTGGACGCGCGGCACATTCTTCGAGAAAGGAATGCGCGACGTTATACTCAGCCGCCTCGGAGTTCGACGCGAAGAGAAGGATATTCAGATCGATTGCGTAGCTCACGGCTGATGCTTTTTGTCCATGCTGTCCATAGCGGCGAAAAGCGCATCTTTATCGCCGATATCAACCAATGCGCCCATTGGGCGTGACGTCCAATGCAGCCGCACAGGCGACGCAGGCGTAGTTTTTCTGGCTGCAATCGCCGTCGCTAGAAGTTCGGAGGCTAAGTCTCCGAGCGCCTTGCCCTCTTTTCGCTGAAGGCGCTTCAGATCCGCAAGAACGGGATCGTCGAGATTGAGCGTCGTGCGAGCCATGATGCGTGATGCTAGTGAAGAAGACATCTGATGTCAACGCTAATGCGATTCCTAGGGGTAACGCACAAAATGCTTAGCCATGATCGAGAGCGGCTCGAACAACGATCATCGTCACGTCATCTTCCGGCGGACCGCTTACGCCGCGCCAGAGTTCCACCTCGGCGACGATCTTCGTGGCTAGCGTGCTTGCGCCGCCGTCATTAGCGGCGATTGTTGTGCGCAGGCGTTCGTCGCCCCACATTTCTGCCGTGCGGTTCGCGGTTTCGGTGACGCCGTCGGTATAGAGAACAAGCGTGTCATCGGGGACGAAGGGGCGCGATAACTCCTCGTAGCGCGCGTCGCGGAAGCGGCCGAGGACAACGCCGGCGGCGATGATCTCGTCGCAGGTTTCGCCGTGACGAAGGATCGGCGGTGGGTGACCGGCGGACGCGATTGTGAGAATGCCGGCGTTCGGATCGATGTGGACGTAGGCGGCGGTGACGAACTGGCGCTCGAGGCGGCCACAGAAGAGCGCGTTGAGGTTGGCGAGAATGCGCGCCGGCGACGACGCATTCTCCGTTTGCGTCGCCAGCGCGATCTTCAGCATCGACGCCACAAGCGCCGCGGGCACGCCGTGGCCGGAGACGTCGGCGATGAAGATGCCGAGGGAGCCGTCGTCGAGCTCGAGAAAGTCGTAGAAATCGCCCGCGACGTCCGAGGCGGGCGTGTAGATCGCGGCGACGTCGAGTCCAGCGATCTCCGGATTTTTTCGCGGCAGTGCTGCCAGTTGAATCGCGCGCGCCGTGGCCAGTTCGCTGTCGACCGTGGCGAGGCGCTGCTGCGACTGCGTGGCGTGGAGCATCGTCGTGACGATGATCGTCAGCATCAGGAAGAGGAAGCCGGTCGGCTCGCGCGTCAGTCCGTAGCGATCGCCGACGAAGCGAAAGTGCTCGTTCAGCACGAATGCGGTGAAAACGAGGGCGCCGATTCGGACGAAGCGCCAGTTGGCGGCCTCCGGTCCAGCGGAAAGAAGATCGACCGCGAGCACGGCGATCAGCACGATCACGAGCGCGTCGATGACCGGCTTCAGCGCGAATGGCGAATGGATCGCCATCTCATACGGAATCGCCACGGCCGCGCACGCGACCAGCGCGCCGATGATGATGCGGTGCACGATGCGTCGGCGATTGCCGCTGAACGTCTCGAACAGCAGCGCCGCCGGAATCGGAACGAGATATTCGAAGTCAGAGCGCAAATAGTCGAGCCAGCGCGGGTGGCCATACAGCAGCGTGTACGCGCCCGTGTTTACCGCCAGCCGCGCTCCGTAAGCGATGGCAAAGAGGCCGGTGTAGACGAAGGAGCGGCGCGACCTGCCCGCCGTCAGCGCTCCGAGGAACAGCATGCTGATCCCCATCGTGATCAGCACGACAGCGACCACACCCGCGATCGTGTCGCGATGAAAGACGGCGATTACCTCGGCCGCGGTGTGCTCCATCGCACCGATGATGACATGACGCGCGTGATGTAATCCGCCGCCATGTCCGACTTCCGCAGAACGCTCGAGCGCGCGTTTCGGCGACGCGTCGTGGTCAAGGACACGGCCGATGCAGTCGTCGCTACCGGCACGAGCGCGCAGGCGGATGAGGAGGCATTCGGCGGCGAGGCGGCAACGTCGTCGACGGCGGCCACGATCGCCATCATGCTGGCCGGAATCGCCGCGTTTCTGAATCTCTACGCGACGCAGCCGCTCCTGCCGATGCTGGTGCGGATCTTCGCGGCGTCGAAGGCGGCGGTGGGAATGACCGTGAGCGCGGCCACGATCGGCGTGGCGTTGTCGGCGCCGTTCTGCGGACTGATCGCGGAACGCATCGGAAGGAAGCGCGTCATCGTCACCGCCACGCTGCTGCTGACGATTCCGACCGTGCTTGCGTCGACGGCGACGTCGCTTCCGATGCTGATCTTCTGGCGATTTCTGCAAGGGCTGGTGATGCCGGGGATCTTCGGCGTGGCCATCGCGTACATCGCCGAGGAGTGGCCGGCGAAGAATGTGGCCTCGGCGATGTCGCTCTACGTCAGCGCCACGGTCCTTGGCGGATTTCTCGGGCGCATTTTGCCGGGCTACGCGGCGACCCACCGCATCATCAGTTCGATCGCGCCGAGCTGGCGCATCGGATTTTTGCTCCTCGCCGCGTGCGATCTGATTTTCGGAGCGCTCATCGCGCGCTGGCTGCCGCGCGACCGCAAGCCGGCCATCGCGCCGGTACGGACCAGCGGCGGCATGCTGCGGCACCTCCGCAATCCGCGGCTCGTGGCGACGTACGTAGTCGGATTCAACGTTCTCTTTTCACTCGTCGCGGTCTTCACCTACATCACCTTTCACCTCGCCGCCGCGCCGTACCTGCTGACGCCTGCGCAACTCAGCTCGCTGTTCGTGGTCTACCTGGTCGGCCTGATCGTCACGCCGCTGGCGGGAATCGGCATCGGCCGCGCCGGCTCGCGTCCGGTGCTGATCATGGCGGTGATCGCATCGATGATCGGCGTGTCGCTTACGTTGCTGCATTCGCTGCCGCTGATCCTGCTCGGATTGATTCTCTGTTCCTCGGGCGTCTTCGTCTGCCAGTCAGCGTCGACGAGCTATATCCAGACTGCGGCGGCGGCCGGCGGACGCTCATCCGCGGCAGGCCTTTACGTGGCCTGCTACTACGCCGGAGGAAGCATGGCCGGCGTTCTTCCTGGATTCTTCTGGCGCTTCGGCGGCTGGACCGCTTGTGTGATCCTCGTCCTGGTAGTCCAGATGATCACGATTGCCGTGGCTGGATTCGGATGGCGCGAATGATCGATGTCTACTTCGTCGACGTGAATGTCGCGGATGACGTACTCGAAGCGCTCGCGAACCTGCTCACGATCCCGGAGCGTGCTCGCGCCGATCGTTATCGATTCTCCGACGACCGCCGCCGCTCCATCGTCGCGCGCGCTGCGACGCGGCGATTCATCGGCCGATACCTCGGCACCGACCCGGCGACGTTGATCATCGATGAGGAAGAATTCGGCAAGCCCGTTCTCCGCGGACGCGCGATCGAATTCAACGCCAGCCACTCCGGTGACCTGGTCGCACTCGCGTTCGCAAAGGAGACTGCAGTGGGAATCGACGTCGAATGCCGCAGGCCACTCAATGACACGCTCGCTCTGGCGCGGCGGTTCTTTTCCGACGCGGAGGTCGCGATCGTCGAACAGGCCACCGACGTCGCCGACGCGTTCTTCACCATCTGGACGGCGAAAGAGGCCATCGTCAAGGCCAGCGGCAAAGGCATCGGCTCCGGCGACCTGCGCGGGTTCACCGTCCCCTTTCGCGATCCGGTTCTGCGGCCAGTCATTGGCGGCTGGAGCGTTGCCGCGGTCGATCCGAATCGCGACGGCTACTACGCTGCCGTCGCGGCGCGCGACGGAAAGCGGCAGATCACGCTGCAATCCATAAGTGCTGCCGCTTTGATTTAGACTTCCCACAACTGTGGCCGGTCCAAAAGAAGAGCGTCGAAGGTTTCAGCGCGTAAGGCTCGTGCGTCCGCTCGTGGCGCGCGTCGGCCAGGCCCGCGTTTTTCTGCTCGAGGTTTCGCTGAACGGCGTACTCATCGCGCACCAGGGCAACATCCCGCCCGAGGGCGGCACGGGCGTGGTGATGTTCGAGTGGGAGAACATCGCCGTGGCGCTGGAGTGCCAGATCATTCGCAACACACTCCAGAAAATGGCGCGCAACGCGAATGAGAAGAGCGTCTATCACGCGGCCATGGAGATCATCCGCGCGTCCGACACGGCGATGAAGACGTTGCGCGATCTGATCACGGAGATCGTGGCACGCGCGCTCGACGAACAGAAGGCCAACGCACGCGGGATTCCGGCCGTCGCCGCGCAGACGTTCCAGACGGGAAAAGGAAGCCAGTTTCTGCGGATGGAACTGCTCAACGGCGCATGGCGGCGGACGGAAACGACGCGTCCCGATCAGCCGATGAACGGTTTCACCATCTCCGCCGAGGAGCCGCCCGACCACATCGCCATGCTCTGCGAAACGTACGCGTCGGCGACCAACGAGAGCCGCAAGCTGATCAAGCTGATGGCAGAGCTGAGCATCAGCAAGGCCGAGGGGATTCCGACGAGACGGTACAGTCCGTAGCTGTCACGCCGACAGGGTGGGCGCCATCTCATCCACCACCGGCCACGTTGCGGCGCGCCACTCTTCGCCCATCAGCAGGCCGGCCGAGGCGAGGTAGATGGCGACGTCGCGCGGCGGGAAGTCGAGTGATTTGACGGCGTCGCGCACCTGATCGACGGACGGTGCGCTGTACTCCTCCACTTCGATCGAGCCGTTCACGTGCGGGATTTTCCAGTGATCGAGGAACGCGGCCAGCAACGCGTTCTGCTCGTGCGTGTGGTAGTGCATCAGGGCCGTATCGAGCGCCTGCTCGAACTCCGGCGCGGTGGCGCGCGAGGCGAACAGGTCGGCCTTCTTTTCCAGCGGCATCTTGCGGATCGACTCTTCGCGGAAGTGCAGCGCCTTGGCGATCTGCGCGATGGCGATGAGTTTTGCGGTGTCGTCGCCGAAGCGCCAGAACGCCACGAGGATGCGCCGGCGGCGTTCAGGATCGGCGAGCTCTTTGACGATTTTGCGTGCGTTCCACATGGGAGCGGGATCGTACAACACGCGTCAGGGCCGCAACGCCTTCACTTCGTCGGCCGTGAGCGCGCGCGTTTGCCCCGAGGGGAGGTCGCCGATGCGAATCGATCCGATGGCGATGCGCACGAGCGTGACGACCTCGGCATCGAGCGCTTCGACCATCCGCCGCACCTGCCGGTTGCGCCCCTCCGTGATGGTGATCTCGAAGATGCTTTCGTTTACGCGCATTACTTGCGCGGGACGCGTAGGACCGTCGCGCAGCTCCATTCCGTTGCGAAGGAGATCGAGATCGGCGTCAGCGAGCGGACGATTGGCGGTGACGCGATACGTCTTCGGCACGTGATACTCGGGATTGGTCAGCCGCTCGGCGAACTGCGTGTCGTTCGTCAGGATCAGCAGCCCGCTCGTGTCGAGGTCGAGGCGGCCGACGGGAAAAAGGTAACGCTCGCGGTCCGGCAGCAGGTCGTAGATGGTCGGACGACCGTGAGGATCGCGATACGTGGTGATGTAGCCGGCCGGCTTGTGCAGCAGGAGATACGTGCGCTCCTCGCGGCGCAGCGGCTTGCCGTCGAACATGACGCGGTCGCGCTCCATGTCGATCCATGCATCGGGATCGCGAACGACGCGCCCGTTGACGCTCACCCGTCCGCCGCCGATCCAACTGCGCGCCTCGGTGCGCGATCCGAGACCCGCCTTGGAGAGCACGCGCTCCAGAGTCTTCAGAGGACGATCGCCGGGCGGCGGTTTGGGAACGGACTTGGGCATGGGTTGAAAGTCAAAACTCAATGTTCAATGTTGAATGTTCAATGAATCGGGACGCGGGCCTTTCCATTCAACATTGAACATTCAACATTCAACACTCAACATTTACAATCATCATCAATCAGTGAAGCGGTCTCTCACCATCATCATCCTGCTTTTCGCCGCGGCAACAACCCGCGCGGACGATCGTCCCGAATATCGTGCGTACTGGGTCGATACGTTTCGCACGCCGTTCGCGACGAAGGTGGACGTGGAGCGCATCGTCGACGCCGCGGTCGAGAGCAATGCGAACGCGCTCTTCGTTCAGGTGCGGCGGCGCGGCGATGCGTGGTATCTCGATGCCGCGGAGCCGCGCGCGGAGGCGATGGATGGAACGTTCGATCCGCTGCGCGCGCTGCTCGATGCGGCGCACGCGCGCGGCATCGAGGTGCATGCATTCGTCATCGTCGGCGCGGTCTATCACGGCGATCCGAAAAAAGATCCGCTGCCGCGCGATGCGGATCATGTCTTTCTGCAGCATTTCTGGGATGCGAAAACGAATCGGCCGTATCGCGGCGCGCGGCAGTGGGGCACGAAGACGAGCAAGGGACGCTATCCATTCGCCTCCGACTGGTATGCCGACCTCGGGCATCCCGCCGCGGCGGCCTACACGGTGGACGTGCTGCTCCACCTCGTGCGCGCCTACGACATCGACGGCATTCATCTCGACCGTGTGCGCTATCCCGAGTCGCCGCGCGGCGACGTCGGCTACAACGAGACGAGCGTGGCGCGGTTCCGCGCGCGCTACGGACGCCTGCCGCGCGCGAAGGATCCGCTGTGGAACGACTGGCGGCGCGAGCAGGTCACGGCGTTCGTTCGCCGCCTTTCGCTTGGCGCGAAGGCGATCCGTCCGTCGATCACGATCTCGGCGGCGCTCATCGCATGGGGATCGGGTCCGGGAGCCAATCACGGATTTTCGAATACCGACTCCTATCGCGTCGCGTTTCAGGATTGGGAGAGCTGGCTGCGCGAGGGGATCATCGACGTCGCCAGCCCGATGCTCTACAAACGCGAGCACGCGCCGGCGGAGCGGAAGCAGTTCGACGACTGGCTGCAGTTCGTCATCGCCACCGCGCACGCCAACGGGCGCGCGGCGGTCCCCGGCATCGGCGCGTATCTGAACTCGATCGAGGGAACGCTGCGCCAATCGCGCCGCGCGCGCGACGCAAACGCCGACGGCATCCTCTTCTTCGCGATGGGCGACACGAAGCCGTGGTCGATCCTCGCCAACAGTACGAACAACGCGGTGCGCCAGAATCCGTACGCGCTGCCGGTGGCAGGCGTCTTCACCCCGAAGCGGCCGAACGAGGAGTTTTTCGCGGCGCTGCGCACGAGTACGGCCACGGACGGGCGGACGGCGTTCGAGAAGATCGAGCATCCGCTGTTCGCCGCAACGACGCCTCCGCCGCATCGTGCGGAGTCGTCGACCGGCTCGTTGATGGGATCGATCGACGGCGACGGAACGCTCGTCTCGATCCAGTCGCTGACGACGCACGAAACGCACACGACGCACGCCGACGGCAGCGGATTTTTCGGCATCCTCGGATTGGCGCCCGGCGAGTACCGGGTGGTGGCGGGCGGGAAATCTTTCACGGTGTCTGTGAACGCGGGACGCGTTGCTATTTGCAATCCCTTGTAATTTCCCAAGCACAGACAAGAGTGTCTGTGCCACATGCATCCCACTTCAAAACTTCCATTCGGGTTAACGAACAACGCAGATGGTGTGGCACAGACACTCTTGTCTGTGCTTCTGGGAGGCTCGCGACAGTTAGAATCGTCGCCATGTCCGAACTTGATCCATCCGTACAGCGAGAGATCGAGTCGCTCGGTATCCCGCATGAGGTTCTCGACTGCAATCCTGAGTGGGCGGATACCGACGTTTTCTGTGCGAACTACGGCATCCCGCGCGAGAACGCGGCGAACACGATTCTGGTCGCGGCTAAGACTGAGCCGCGGCAGTACATCGCCTGCCTGGTCACGGCCACGATGAAGCTCGACGTCAATCACAAGATCAGCAAGTTGATCGGAATCAAGCGGCTGTCGTTTGCGTCGGCCGAGGAGACGAAAGAGTTGACCGGCCAACTGATCGGCGGCGTGACTGTCTTCGGACTGCCCGACTCGATTCCGCTCTACATCGACGAACGCGTCATGGAGCGCGACTACGTCATCGTCGGAGGCGGCAACCGGTCGACGAAGGTCAAGCTCGCGCCCGAACATCTCCGCAAGCTGCCGCGCGCCAGCGTGGCCGATATCGCCGTGCCGCGACAATAGCCATCCAAACCGGCGCGAGGCGCGTATCCTCAGCAAAACAGGAGGAGAGATTATGAAGACTCGCATGCTGGTAGTGGTTCTCTGTCTCATCACCGTGGCCGCGTCCGGCCAGACCAACCCCAAAGTGAAGGAGCTGCAGCCGTTCATCGGCACATTCCAGTGCACAGGGACGACGTTCGCGTCGCCCATGGGACCGGAACATCCGACGAAGGCAACTGTTCATGGCACCTGGACGCTCGGCGGGGCGTGGCTGGAGATCCGCTACACCGAAACCAAGACGGCCAAGAACCCGCATCCTTATGGCGTACTGGCGCTGTGGGGTTACGACGAACAGCCGAAGGCATTCGTAGCCGGTTCGGTCGACAACATGGGCGGATACGGCACGAGCCAATCGCCGGGATGGGATGGCGACAAGCTCGTTTTCACCGGTCCGATGCACGGCGGCGGCGCGACGATGAATGCGCGCGACACCTTCACCCGGGTCGGCAAGAACGAGATCGACCACGAGGGTGAGATGGAAGTGAACGGGACGTGGCAGAAGCTCGACAAAGAGACCTGCAAACGCTGATTTGATCCTGGGCAGCGCCGGCAGTCGTCGGCGCTGCCTTTTCCCCTTGACGCCGCGCTACTACAAATGTAGTATGCGCGCATGGCCAAAGAACGCATCGCGCTGACGAAGTTCGAGACCGAGGTCATGAGCGTGCTCTGGCGCCTCGGCGAAGCGAGCGTGCGCGAGATACAGGACGCGATCGAACGCGACGAGCCACCCGCCTACACGACCGTGCAGACCATCGTGCAGCGCCTGGAGCAGAAAGGCGCCGTGCGGCGAACGCGGAAGGCCGGCAACGCGCTCTACTTCGAGCCGTCCATCACGCGCAAGTCGGTTTACCGGCGCCTCGTCGATGAACTGCTCGATCTCATCGGCGGCTCGCAGCCGCTGGTGGCGCATCTCGTCGAAACGGGGAAGCTCTCGCTGGATGATCTCAAAGCGATCGAAAAGTCAGCGAGGAAGGGCGGCAAATGATCGCGCACCTGCTCGAATCGACGCTGCTGCTCGCGATCGCAATCCTCATCGCGCACATTCCGCGGCTGGCGGCACGGACTCGTTACGCGATCGTCTTCACGGCGCTGATGAAGTTCGCCATCCCGTCGTCGATCGTGCCGCGGATCCTCGCGGCATTCGGAATCGATCTGGCGGGGATGAAAGGGACGATCGTGATCACCGCGCTCGGACCTCTTTCGACGACGACCTTGCCGCAGACAGCGGCGCCGATCTGGCCGACGATCGCGTTCGCGATCTGGGCAGTGATCGCCGCCGCGCTGCTGGCGCGTTCGTTCGTGCGCGGCCGGGCGAGTGTGCGTCTTGCGCTTGCAAACGCGATCGATGCGGACGATCCCGCGCTTGCGCATGCGCGTGAACGCGCTGGCGTCACAACACCCGTCCGGCTCATGCGATCGTCATCGATCGCCACGCCGGCCACGGTCGGATTGCTTCGACCGATTATCGTCATTCCGGCGAACAGCGAGCTCGCCGGCGCGGAGCTGGAAACGATTCTCACGCACGAATGCGCGCACATCGCGCGGCGCGACAACCTCCTCAGCGTCATCGAATCGATCGCCGCCAGCGCGCTCTGGTTTCATCCGCTGGTCTGGATTGCACGTCGAGTTCTCGATGCCGCGCGCGAAGAAGCCTGCGATGCGGTCGTGATCTCGTCCGGAGACCCCGGCATCTACCTCACCGCCCTCGGCAAAGTCTGCGGCGCCGCTCTTGCGCCGCGCGCTGCCGGGATCTCGTGCGTCGTCAGCAACACGATTCAGGAAAGGATGAACGCCATCATGCGATTCGGATCACGCCGTCTCCTCCCCCACCGCGCAGTGACGACCGCCGTCATCGCGTTGATCGCGGCCGTCACGATCGGAACCGGTGTTGCGCGTGCGTTGCCGTCGGGCAGCGGCGACGACCTCGCCTCGCCGTACAAGATCGATGTCACCGCGGTGCGAGTCGATTCGCTGTTCGATTTTTTCATCACGGCTCGCAACCGGTCGGACGACAAGATCGTCAATTCCGCACACACCAAAAGCCATGTGGAAGAGTGGACGACCGCCAACTATCGACAGATGGACGCCGACGGAGAACACAGCATCTCCATCCGAGCCAGGGGTCACGCCGACGGGACGGCGACCGTGGAGATCGTCATCGATGGCGCGGCACCGGTCGTCCGGACGATCACCGCGAAACCGGCGCACGCGGTCATGAAGGTCGCGAAGAAGCCTGACGAGAACATCTCGATCAACTTGAAAGACGCCGAGATCAGGGACGTGCTGCGCACCTTTTCGAAACTGACGAACACCGAGATCGTCGTCGATGATGACGTCAGTGGCCGAGTGTCCGTTGTGTTTCAGGAAACACCGTGGACCGAGGTGTTCGAGGCCATTTTGCGGACGAACAACTTGATTCAGGAGCGCAGCGGCAACACGATCTACGTGCACCGCAAGTAGGCTGTTAGAATCGGGCCGATGGCCCTCGCACCGCGGCAGACGCGGTTCCTCATCGTCTTCGCGGTGCTGCTCATCGCCTTCTACGCATTCATCACCATCGGATGGGTGGATGCGCACGTCGTGCTTCCGTTCACCGCCGCGCTGGCGCGCGTTTCGGGTGCGGCGCTGAACCTGATTCACGAGCCGGTGCGTGTCGACGGCACGGTCATCGCGGGATCGCGATTTGCCGTCGACATCCGCGGCGGCTGCAACGGTCTGGAGGCGGTCGTCTTCGTCTGCGCGGCGATGCTGGCGTTCCACGCACCGATACGCAAACGCATCATCGGCGCGCTCGCGGCAGCGGTGATTCTCGAGGCGCTCAACATCATCCGCATCGCCTCGCTCTACCTCCTCGGCGTGTACCACCGCAGCGTCTTCGAAACGTTTCACCTCGCCGTGTGGCAGACGCTGATGTTCGGCGCGGCGGTTTTCCTGTTCCTCATCTGGACGTCGAGAGTGGCACCGCGCGATGCTCCTTCGAGCACTTAGATTTCTGGCCGGCCTCGCGCTCGGCGTCTGGATCTGGTGGGCGGTCACGCCGGCGTACAACCACGCCCTTGCGCCCGTGACGCAACTGCTGCTGCACGCCGATCGCAGACTTGCCGACGCCGTGCTGGTGCCGCAGGAGCGCAAGATTTTCATCACGTCGTCGACTCCGCTGCCGACGGCGACGATGCCCGCCGATCAGCTCACATACAACATCATCCTGTTGCTGGCGCTCTTCGCCATGAATGACAGGCCGTGGCGCGTGGCGAACATTCGCGGCCTGGCCATCGCGCTGGTGATCCTTTTCCTGTCGCATTGCATCGGGCTGATCATCTCGATCGAATCGACGTACGCGATGCGGCAGAGCGCCTGGAGCGAGCAGCACTACGGCGACGCGGCGGCGAATTTCTGGCTGACCTCGGAGCTCGTTTTCCGGATCGTGGGGATGTTCGGCGTCGTCTTCGCCTCGTGGTGGGCGCTCAGTCACTCGAAGAGCGTGTCGATGTAAGCGGTCGGATCGAACGGGATCAGATCGTCCGCGCTTTCTCCGACGCCGACGAATTTCACGGGGATGTCGAACTGCCGCATGATCGAGAGGATCACACCGCCTTTCGCGGTGCCGTCGAGTTTCGTCACGACCATGCCCGTCACCTGCGCCGCCTCGAGAAATGCCGCGGCCTGACTGACGCCGTTCTGACCCGTAGTGCCGTCGATGACCAGCAGCGTTTCATGCGGCGCGCCGGGCAGCTCCTTCTCGATGACGCGGCGCACTTTCGACAGCTCCTGCATCAGATGCGATTTGTTGTGCAGGCGGCCGGCGGTGTCGATGAGGACGACGTCGGTTCCGCGCGCTTTCGCGGCAGTGACCGTGTCGTGCGCGACGGCGCCGGGATCCGATCCGGCCTTGTGCTTGACCATGTCGATGCCGATGCGGTCGGCCCACATCTGCAACTGCTCGATGGCGGCGGCGCGGAAGGTGTCGGCCGCGCCGAGGAGGACGGATTTGCCTTCGCTTTTGAAGCGCGAGGCCAGCTTGGCGATCGTGGTGGTCTTCCCCGTTCCGTTGACGCCGACGACGAGGATGACGAACGGCTTGGCGCGCGCGGTGTCGATCGGCGACAGTTTCCGTTGCGGAATCAGCGCCCGCGTCTCCTCGCGCAGCACCGCCGTGAAGCGATCCATGTTCGTGATGCGTTCGTCGCGGACGCGCCGTTCGATACGGTCGACCAGCGACATCGTCAGCTCCGCGCCGACGTCCGCGCCGAGGAGACCTTCTTCGAGACCATCGATCGCGGATTTGTCGATCGGAAGGTCGGGAGTCAGCGACTCCTTCACCTTCTCGATGATCTCGGTGTGGGTCATGAAGAGCCCACGTTTCAGCTTGTCGAAGAGCGATTTTTTCGGTGTCTCAGCCATGTGCGCGCGCATTGTAGTCGGCACGGCCGACGGCGTTGGTTGCCCAAGGCTCGGCTACCGGTGTGGATTAGCCGACTACGGCGCGCCTGCGACAAAAAAACGCCGGGCGGTGAAGCCCGGCGAAGTTGGAGACCTGGGAAGTTGCGCTAGTGCACTGCGTGGCGTCGATTGGTCACCGGCGCGTCGGCGTAGTCGACGTTGAGGATCACGTACGAGAACGCCGCGTTCGCGACGTAGTAATCGGTCTCGGACGTAGCGAGCGTGAGGCGGTTCCAGTTCGACATGCTGTCGCCGTCGTCTTCGCGGAAAGCGAGGACGTAGACGCCGCGCGTGAGCTTCGGACCGGCCACGTTGCCGAGGGAAAGCGTGAGCGGGGTGATTTCGGATTCGAGCGGCGGAGGAGCTTCCGACACCGCGGCATCCGTGACGGCGCGGCGGTGACGCACCGACAGCGAAACGCCGCCTGTCGACGGCACCTGCACGGTGTAATTGAGCGGAGCACTGATCGAATCCTGATCGGGACGGCCGGCGATCGAGAAGAAACGGAATCGAAGCGGGTCGCTTTCCTGACGATGCGAAACGGGGAAGAGCGCGTCGACGGCGATCCCGCCCGGCTCGTTCTTGTGGCTGGCGGCGCGCTTGGCACCGACGACGGCGACGCGGGCTCCGGTGCTGATGAAGCGCGGGTCGGGACTCAGGATCGAGCCGGCGTCGGCCAACGGAACCGAGAAACCTGTGGCGGGCAGCGATGGCGCATAGCCGACACCCATCAGCGGGACGAGACCCGAAGACGTCGCGGCAAAGAGTTTTCCTTCGCCGGCGGCGACGACGGCGAGGCCCATGGCGGCGGCGGAGCTGATGCGCAAAAATTCGCGGCGCGGGATTCCGGCAGATACAGTTTTGGCTTTCATGCGGCTCTCCATATGGAATTCTGGATGGATGCGCCCTTACAGCAATCGCGCGGGGGAGTGGACTGGACCGGGAAATACTAGCACGGGTTCAGCGTCATTGCGTGATCAAGGTCACCGGCATTCCGCGACGCCCGCCGCCGGTCCTTCCACCAGCGTCGAGGCGCCGCCGTTTGCGGCCGCCAGCGCTGCGCTGATCGAAGCGGGGTTGCCAGCCGCCGCACCGACGACGGAGATCCGCGCCTGCGGGGAGGCCGCGAGATGGATGACGGTTCCCGGCACGCTGCTGAAGCGATTCGCGGCGATGTTGGCGCAGACGGTGGCGGCTTCCGTCGCTGCGACGTCGACCCAGGCGCGGTCCGAGGCCAGCGCCACGACCGTGCTGTTGCGCAGCGTCACGCGCGCGTTCGCGCCCTGCTTCGCGGCGACGGTCATAATGCCGTGCCCGAAATGCTGCAGCGCAGATTCGTGCGCATCGATCGAAACCGAGCTCGATTCAGACGCCGCCGCGTCGATCGCGGAGCCGAGGTTGTCGCGAAGGTCGCCGTTGCGGATCTCCAACTCCAGCTTCGCGTTGCCGAAAGAACGAAGCTCGATCAGATAGGGCGCAACCTGCGGGCGGCCCGTCGCCGCCAGCGTGCAGCGGTCCAGAACGATCTTCCCATTATTGAAACGCTGCTCGATCAGCATCTCGCTGCCGGCGTTGTCGACGAACGACGAGCGGCTGAACGTAATCGTGCCGCCAGCCTCCTGCAGCAACACGCCGCTCTCGAAGGTCTCGTCGCCGGCCTGGTGGACGTCGAGACCGCCGATGGTGACGTTGCGGATGTTGTTCGCATTGATGCCCATGGCGCTGCCGCCATCGATGACGATGTTTTCAAACGTGGAGTCGCTGATGTGCCGCAGATAAAGCGCGGCGCGGCAGACGGCAGTCGAATTCACTTCGAAGTTGCCCGCGCAGCGCACGCCTCGGGCCGGCTTGTTGACGCCGCTGTCGGTGAGCGTGACGCCGGCCACGCGAACGTGGTCGGCGTGATCGATGCGGATGCCGTTGCCGCGCGCGTGGAGGATCGCGCCGCCCGTACCGATCTTCCCTTCGACGCCGGTGATCGTCACCGGCCCATGCACGCGGTCGAGGATGATCCCTTCGTCGAGCGTACCCGGCGCCACTCCCTGCGCGGACACCGATTCGAATGAGAGGTCGACGCCGGAGTCATGCACCTCGAGCGCGGTGCCGTTTGCGGTGTTCAGCGAGGACGTTCCGCCGATGACCACTTTCGCCGCGCGATCGATGACGAGGCCGCGCCGCCGTCCGGTTACCTCGATCGTGTCTTCGAACAGCACCGTGGCAGGGCGCTCGATCATCGTGATGACGACGGCATCATCGAACGCGTCGCGCACGCGCAGCTTCGATCCGCGGCGGAACGTGACCGTGCCCGATCGCCGTCCCTGAATCCGTACAGCGGAGTTGAATTCGCCGGAGATCGGAAAGCGATCGATGACGACGTCGCCATACCCGCCCGCGATCCCGATGCCGCTTCCTCGGTTCGCCGCTTCGATCGAGCCGCCGGCAATGTCTACTTTCCCCTGCTGATCCTGCAGATAGATCGCGAATCCGGCCAGCGACGATTTGAAATAGACGTTGCGAACGGTCAGCGTGCCGATCGCGCCGTTTCCGTCGATCGCGCTCACTCCCTCGGCGAACAACGTGCAGCCGGCGATGACGTTGTCGCCCCGCACGGCGATCGTCCCGTGGATGGCCGGCCCGGGACCTTGCATGGCCGGCATGGCCACGCCCGGATCGATGTGCAGGTCCGTGCGGACGGCGTCGAGACCGAAGGCAGAGCCGATGAGCATCTGCCCTTTTTTCAGCATCACGCTTTCGGCGTAGGGCTTGTCGGATTCCGCGACGTAGACGATCGTCGCGCTGTTCACGCCCATGGCGATCGTGTTGAACGGCTGCTCGCGGCTTCCGTTGCCTCCCGTTGGCACACGATTGTCGACGAACGCGACGGATGCTCCGAAGGCCGCGCCGGCGAATACGAGGACGATGAGGACGAACGCGGTGCGGATCATCGAGGCCGAGGAGTTCCCTGCTCGCGCCCGGCGATCGTCTGCTTGACCATGGCTTCGTCGACGGTGATCACATGCGTGCCGGCGTCGGCGGGATCGAATTCGAGTCCGCCGATGACGCGCCGGAATGTCTCGCGAAGGGCGCGCGCGCCGAGTCGCTTCTGCCGCGCGGCATCCCAGGCGATGGCGATCAATGCACCGCGCGTGATCTGCAGGTCGATGCCGAAGCGCTGAAAGTACGCGCGCGAGGTGCGGAAAATCGACGCCTCCGGCTCGACGAAAATGCGCGCCAGATCGGATTCGCCGAGATCGTTGAGCACGACGATCGATTCGAAACGGGAGACGAATTGCGGGGTCATGCCGTAGCGGAACAGATCGTCGTACTTAAGGTAGTCCCGCAGATGAAACGGCAGCTCTTCGCGCACTTCCCCCGAGGCGGAGACGACCACGATCGGTTTCATCGGCGCGACGTCCTGCCCGATCGTTGCGCGGCGGAAGACGGCTTCGTACAACTCCTCGAACGCGCCGCCGACGATGAAGAGGATCTTCGAGGAGTTGACCGCGAACATCATCCCGTTCGCCTCGAACTCCACGTTTTCGTTCTCCATCAGCGTGAGCAACGCTTCCTGCGCCACGATGCCGCGCACGTTCGGTTCGCCGCTGACCTGCGCGCGAATCTTGTCGACTTCGTCGATGAAGACGATGCCATGCTCGACGGAACGGAGCAGATCGGGCATCGGAGCATTCGCGCCGGCGCGCGTGCGCGCGTTCGCGAAAAGCCGCCCGAGCACTGCCCTCCCATATCCCTGATGCTCCTCGGCCAGCACATTCGCGTTGATGCGGATGACATTCGCGGAGTGACTCAGCTCCGGCCGGCCGGCCAGAAACTGCTCGACCGCGCGCATGAGCGTCGTCTTCCCCGACCCCGAGTTGCCGATGAGCAGCATGTTCGGCGCGGGATGTCCGACCAGATGCTTGACGATGGCCACCGACAGCTCGCGAATGGCCTCATCCTGCCCGACGACAGTCTTGCTCAGCGCCTCGAAGACCTCGCGCGGACGAAGGGGAAAAGATTCCATGAGGCCGCCATTGTAACTAGGCGCGCGGAAAGGCGGCGGCGGTAAGCCTGCGCACTAACGAGTCGCGAAAATCCTGGAGCTCCTTTTTCGACATCCCGTATTCCGGGACCTCGTCGTCGGCGATCGGAAAGGTCGAGAGAACCCATGCGAGTTGGCCTGCGGTAAGGCCGGCGTCTTTCTGTGCCGCGAGATCAAGCGTCGCAATCGGATCGAACCCCGCGGCTTCCAATCTTGCAACATCGACGAGGTCCCGCACCTCTGTTCGTGACAGCAATGCGCAGAGCTTGTTGGCCAGAATCTCGCGAGGCGAATCGACGACGATTCGTCCGAACGACATCTTTTCCAGAACTTGCGGCGAAGAGTCTTTGACGAGATCGACGACGACGCCCTCCGAGGGACCTTGCAACAGGAAGCGTCGAAAGTCAGGCGAACGACGGACCACCTCCACCTTGAGGGAGAGGCTTTCGGCGATCTCGCGCAATGTGCGCTCTCCTTCGTTAAGGACGCCGAAAGTGGTAAAGAAATCGAGATCGTGGGTTACGCGATGATGGAGGTGAAACGCCACCAGCGCAGCACCGCCGGTGAGGAAGAAGTCATTACGGCGATCGAAGAAAAGCCGCAGAATCTGATTCTGAAGATCGGTAAGCGCCGCCATTCAGCTCAGCAATCCCTGCTCTCGCCACCGCCCAAGAAGGAACTGCCAGAAATCCTTGCGCCGGCCGAGATGCCGTTCGAGCTGACTCCATCGCCGTTCGATCTCTTTCGCGTCAGTGAATAGCCAGACGTCCTGCTCGCGGGCCTCACGCAAGATCTTCCCGAGCAGCCGGACGCGATCGTCCTCCGAGCGCTCGAGTCGTTCCCGGAGGTCTCGCATCGTCATCGGCTCGTCCCACAGAAAGTATGGGATCGACTCGTCGCGGGAGAGGTCGGTCGTCAGCGCGACTCCGTTTGCAACCGCAACGTCATTCATCCGTTCATTATCGAACAAAGTGGCAAGAACGGTGAACGCCAACATCCCGCCTTCTGAGGTAAAGTGCCTATCCTCATGCTCGATACACTGACGATCGAATCGTTCGAGCCGCTCGTCGGCACTTCGTTCTGGATTCACGAAAAAGGACACCGGATCGAACTGCGGTTGACGCGCACGGCCCGGGTGATGGAAAGCCAGGCGGCGCGGCTGAAGCGCACGGCGTTTTCGCTCTTCTTCCTTGCTCCGATGATGCTTCCCCAGCAGATTTACAACGTCACGCACGAATCGTTCGCCGAGCCGCTAAACATCTTTTTGGTGCCGGTGGCGAAAGAGGGCGAGGCCTACGCCGTCGAAGCAGTCTTCACCTGAGGCGGCGTCCAGCGCATGAGAAAGTAGACGCCGTTCGTGTCGACTTTCTCGAATCCCAGCCGCTGGTAGAGCCGCAACGCGGGGTTGAACGCCTCGACGTGGATCGTGACCGGCTTGCCCGCGGCCGCGGCGCGATCGAGGACCTGATGCAGAAGTCGCGAGCCAATTCCCGTCCCTCGGCTTTCAGGCAGTAGCGCGATGTCGACGATGCGGATCTGATCGCGCCATTCGTCGACCCAGAATCGCCCCACCGGCACGCCGTCCTGCTCGACGATGTTGCGCTCGCACGTCGGATAGTGGATGCCGTAGTGCTCGAACTGCGCGGCGAACTGCTGATCGAGAAAGACTTTCTTCTGCGCGTCGTCGAACGGAAAGCGCTCCATCTCCTCGGCGCGCGCCGACTCGTAGAGCCCGCGCATGAAGGCGTAGTCGGCGTCGGTGGCTGGACGGAGGGTGATCGAGGAGGTGGAGGTCACAAAGAGAGGATAAAGGTTCGGTCGAAAGCCGGAAAGAAGCACCGGCTTTCGACCGAACAGCGAAGTCCTAGTTCACCGTATTGGGCGGAGTGTTGGTCAGCGTCACCGTTCCCTGCGTGCAGGTCTTGCCGGCCGTTCCGGTGTTGTTGTTGGCAATTTCCGCATTCACCGTCGCGGCGCCGGAGAAGTTGAAGAGCGTGGCCACCTGTGTGCCCGAGGCTCCGACTGCGGTCTCGTAAACGATCATGCCGGTGCCTCCGCCGCACATCGTGTCGCAGGCGTCCGGTGATGCGGGAACCGTATTGCCGTGAATCTCGGCGTTCACATTCGATCCGGAAGTACCCGTGCCCTGAGCGTCGGACGAGACGTAGATCGCATACAGCGGGAAACCGGTGGTGTCCTGCGGGTTGACGTCATTGCCCGTGATCTTGACGTCAAGGCGCGTTTGCCCATGGGCCGGCCCAGGGCGCCCGAGCTCTTCGACGTCGATCCCGCGGCCGAACGGAATCTGGCGGATCGTGTTGTTGACGATCGTCACCGTGGCAGCCTGTTGACCCTGGAGGAAGAAGCGCATGCCGTCGCCGAACGCTGAGCCGGAATCGGCTACACCGGCGTTTCCAACGCTGTTCCCGGAGACGAAGGCCTTGAACGTACCGCCGGCGCTGTCCGAGCCGTTGGCAAAGTTGACGGCCGTGCTCTGGCTGCCGAGGATGGTGGTGTTGTTGACGAAGCGGAAGTAGGCGCTACCGGTACCGCCCGTGCCGCCGCCGCCTTCGAAGCTGGCTCCGACATTGTTGTTCGTGATCGTGCAGCCGGTCACCGTGACCGTTCCCGTCGATGGCGCGCCGGCGCCGTTGCCGAGGATCGCGTTGTCGTTCTGCTGGAGCTGCAGACCTTTGGCGAAGTTTCCGGAGAACGTCACGCCCGTGAACGTCGCGGTGTTGATCGCGGCTGCATTCCTCAACGACACGAGGAATCCATCGTCGTTCGCGCTGCTGCTGTAGGTGCCGTTCGTGACCGTCAGCGACGTGATGACGGCAGTGGAGGTGGTGCTTGCGTCGAGCCAGACATTGTTCAGGAAGGATCCGGTAACCGTATCGTTCGTGAACGCGGCGGCGCCGGTGAGGTCGGTCATATGAACGCCGTTGTCGGCGAGGGTGGTGCCGTTGGTGAGCAGCTGGCAGCCGGTGAGCGCGAAGTTGTTCACGCTGATCCCGCGGATGCCTTCGTGCGCGCTGTTCTTGATGACCATCGACGCCAGGCTGACACCCGTCCCGCTGACGCTGGTCAGACTGATGGCATTGCCGGTCGTCTTCTGGATCGTGCCGCCAGAACCATTAGAGGCGCCGCTGCCGTCGCCGGCAACGGTGAATGAGCCGTTGAAGTTGGCGACGGAGATGGCGTTCAACGGCCCGCCTGCGGACGTGCCGGCGGTGATGCTGGTAAACGTCATCGTGCCGCTGCTGCCGGCGCTGATGGAAACCGCGGTGCCGGTCGTGGTGGTGACGTTGCGCGCGTTGACGTTGATGCCGCTCACGGCGACGCCGGTGATCGCGTTGGACGTGCCGGTGCTCATGTCGATGCCGCTGACGACGACGTTGCTCGCCAGCGTCAGTGAACCGCTGAGCGTCGGCGTGTTCGCGGCGCTTCCAGCGACGACGAGCACTCCCGACCCGACGTTCAGAGTCGCGCCCGCTCCGATGAGTTTCTGGCTGGACAGCATCGTGTAGCTGCCCGTGGTCGGGCCGGAACCCTTCGAGACGTAGATGAAGTCGCCCGGCGACGAAACGCCGGTGACGTCGGACAACGCAAGGAACGGCGTGTTGGAGCGGCCGTCGTTCGTCCCGGCGACCGTGGCGTTATCGACGTACCAGACCATTCCGGTGAAGGTGATGGTCGCGGAACGCGTGACGCTGACGCCGTTCGAAGTGGCCGTGTAGGTGAAGGAGTCGGTGGCTGTATTGCCGACGTTCGGCGTGTAGAGGAACGTCCCGTTCGCGTTGAAGATCGTGAGCGTTCCATGGATCGGCGGAACGACCAGGGCGTAGGTGATCGGCGCGTCGGAAGAATCGCCGTTCGAAAGCGCGGCCGCGATGACCGTCGGCGTTGCCGGAGCAGGGAGTCCGCCGTCGAGCTGCGTGTTGCCGACGTCGATGTACGACTTGTTCGTCGCGTTCGGGGCGATGGTCAGCGTGTAGGTGCTGCCGATGCCGGTGCAGCCGTTGGCATCAGTGACCTTGACGGTGATCGAGAAGACGCCGGTCTGCGTCGGTGTGCCGGCGAGGACGCCGCTCGACGAGAGCGAAACGCCCGACGGCAGCGAGCCGCTGTTGATGGTGAAGACGGCCGGCGTGTGGGTGCCGACACCGCTCTGCGTGAAGGTGAAGCTGCCGCTCAGCGGCGTGTTGTACGTGCCGCTGTTGGAGCTGGGGTTGGTAACGGTAATGGTCTGGCAGCCGATGGTCAGCGTGTACGTCGGGCCGGTGCCGGTGCAGCCGTTCGCGTCAGTCACTTTGACAGTGATCGTGAACGTTCCCGGAACCTGTGGAGTACCGGAGAGCACGCCGCTGCTGGAGAGGTTCAGGCCGGCCGGCAGCGAGCCGCTGGCAAGCGTGAACGTGGCCCCGCCGATGGCGCCGCTCTGCGTGAACGTCGCGCTGAACGGCGAATCGACCGTACCGCTGCTGTTGGCCGGATTGGTGACGGTGATGGTCTGGCAGTTGATGACCAGCGTGTAGGTCGGGCCGGTGCCCGTGCAGCCGTTCGAGTCGGTGACCGTAACGACGATCGGGAACGTGCCGGTCTGCGTCGGCGTACCGGAGAGCACGCCCGCAGCCGAGAGGTTCAGGCCCGTCGGCAGCGTGCTCGATGTGGTGAACGTCGCCGTTCCGTTCGCACCGCTCTGCGTGAAGGTCTCGCTGAACGGCGATCCGACCGTGCCGCTGTTGTTGGCCGGATTCGTAACGGTGATGGTCTGGCAGGTAATGACCAGCGTGTAGGTCGGGCCCGTGCCGGTGCAGCCGTTCGAATCGGTCACCTTGACGGTGATCGGGAACGAGCCGCTCTGGGTCGGCGAGCCGGAAAGCACTCCGGAAGCGGAGAGCGTCAGGCCCGACGGCAGCGTGCCGCTGGCGATCGAGAAGGTGGCCGTGCCGACCGCGCCGCTCTGCGTGAAGCTCTGGCTGAACGGCGTGCCGGCCGTTCCGGTGGAGACGGCCGGATTGGTGACGGTGATGGTTTGACAGGCGATGGTCAGCGTGTAGGTCGGGCCCGTGCCGCTGCAGCCGTTCGCGTCGGTGGCCTTGACCGTGATGGTGAAGGTGCCGGTCTGCGTCGGCGTACCGGAGAGCACGCCGCCACTCGACAGCGTCAGCCCGGTGGGCAGCGTGCCGCTGGCGAGCGAGAACGTCGTCGTACCGATGCCGCCGCTCTGCGTGAAGGTCTCGCTGAACGGCGAGCCGGCCACGCCGCTGTTCCCCGCCGGATTGGTGACGGTGATGGTCTGGCAGGCGATGGTCAGGTTGTACGTCGGTCCGGTGCCGCTGCAGCCGTTGGAGTCGGTGGCCTTGACGGTGATCGGGAACGATCCCGTCTGCGTCGGCGTGCCGGAAAGAACGCCGGCGCTGGACAACGTCAGGCCCGCCGGCAGCGTGCCGCTGGCAAGCGAGAACGTGGTCGTCCCGATGCCGCCGCTCTGCGTGAAGGTCTGGCTGAACGCCGAGCCGGCCACGCCGCTGCTCACCGCCGGATTCGTGACGGTGATGGTCTGGCAGTTGATGGTGAGGTTGTAGGTCGGTCCGATGCCGGTGCAGCCGTTCGAGTCGGTGGCTTTGACGGTGATCGGGAAGTTGCCGGTCTGCGTCGGCGTGCCGGAGAGGACGCCGTTCGAAGCCAGCGTCAGCCCCGCCGGCAGCGTGCCGCCGGCCAGCGAGAAGGTGGTCGTCCCTACCCCGCCGCTCTGCGTGAAGGTCTGGCTGAATGGCGTTCCCGCGACGCCGGTGTCGACGGCCGGGTTGGTGACGGTAATGGTCGGACAGGTGATCGTCAGCGGATAGGTCGGTCCGACTCCGGTGCAGCCCTGTGAGTCGGTGACCATGACCCTGATCGGGAAGCTGCCGGTGACCGTAGGCGTGCCGGAAAGCACGCCGTTCGACGCGAGCGTCAGGCCGGATGGCAGGGTGCCGGAGAACAGCGTGAACGTGGCCGTGCCGATGGCACCGGTCTGCGTGAAGGTCTGGCTGAAGGGCGCTCCGGCCGGGCCGCTGGAGACGGCCGGATTGATGACCGTGATGACGTTGCAGCAGACCGGAAGCGCCGGCTCGCCGGCCGGAAGCGATGGCGCGGATGGCGAGCAGGAGCCGGTGGTGATGGTCGGGAAGACGCCGGCGACCGCGCCGTTGGTCGGGAAGGACGTGCCGGAGGTCGAGACGGTGGTGCATGCGGTAAGCGAGATCGATCCCTGTTGGGCGACCGGAACGCCGGCGGCGCTGCCAACCGGGCGAACGTCGCCGACGCCGGAAATCCAATTCACCGCTCCGGAGTACGACCGGATGGCGATGTGGCCGCCGGCGCGGTTCGCGTCGCTGGTGGCGCCCGAGGCATCGATCACCGTGCCGCTGAACGTGACGTCGTTCTTCGCACTGACATTGACGTTGCCGCCGCGGTCTCCGTTGTGAGTCGAGGAAACCTGGAAAGCGTTCCCGCTCGCCGTGACCGAACCTCCGGTAGAAATGACGGTGATGGTGCCGGCGGTACGTTTGTCCGTGGTGCCTGGATTGGATGTCGCAGCAAAGAGCGTCGAGGACGACGGTGGACCTGTCACGACGATGTCTTTTGCCGCGTAAAGATCAACGCGATTGCTGGAGGCATCCTCGTGCGTGGCGTCCGCGCGAAGCATGCCGAGGTGAATGCCGGAAGCACCCAGGTTGCTGCCATCGACGGTAATCGCCGTTCCGCTGCGAACGGCCACGCGCGGGGCATCACCCTCGCGCGCCAGCGAGGCGACGAGACCGTTGACCTGCACGTTGCAGGCTTCCAGAGTCACGGTCTTGGCATTGATCGGCCCGGCCTCGCCTCCCTGGCCGGCAATGATCGCGGTCGAGGCGATGACCAATCCGGGTTCGGTGTGGCCCAGCGACTTGATGGTGATCGCGCCTCCGACCACATGCCCACCTCCCCCCGACATGATGACGCCGGTGTAGATGGTCGAGGTTGCAATGGTGCGCGAAGGGCCGGCCAGGACCATTCCGGCGATCGTCATTTGGGCGCCGCCGGTGATCGAAATCGTGCCTGCATCGGCATCGTTCGCCGCAGCGGAGATGACCGCGCCGGCTTCCTGCGTTACCGTGCCGCCCGCGCTGACGGTGATGTCACCGGCATGAGCCGGATGGCCACCATTGATCTTGGAGCTCGAGATCAGCGCGCCTGCGAAGGTGGTGGCCGGCCCCTGCATCAGGAAATTGCCGCCCACGGTGAATGTAATGTCACCGCCGCTTCCCGAGCTGTTGCGGTTCTCGGCAAACACGGCGCTTCCCGGCCCGAGAACAACGTTTCCGCTGACGGCGAACTGCATCGCGCAAGCGCTGTTCGCGCCGGCGCCGTCGTCATTGCAGTTGATCGTGCCATTGACGGTCAGATCACCGTTGACGGTGAAGACACCGTTGACGACGTGATCCGCGTCGTCGACGGAGCCATCGAGTGAACTGAAGTTCGTGGTGCCGTTGACGGTCACGTTCGCCGCGAATGCGGGAAGCGCAAACGCAAACAACGCGACGAGAAAACCGGGAAGTACTACGCGGCCAAATCGACCCATGACGACACCCCTCCTGAAGTTCAGAGCCACCCGCCTTGCGGCGTAGCGGCATTTGAGGACCCGATGTGCGAACGGATTTACGACCTGTTTGGAACGGACGGAAAGAAAGATAACGAATGCGGGGAGGATTGTCGACCATAATTCCCGAAGGAACGCCCAACTCCCGTGTAAACAAAAAAAAGCCGCACGCTCGTGGCGTGCGGCTTTTCGTGGAACGGAACGCTTGATTACGTGCGGGGCGGGAAAACACCCTGCAGCGCGATGCAGAAGTTGAGCGTGAGATACGGCTGCATGTTGTTGTGCGGCTGATCGCCGCCGGCGGGCGTGATGGAACTGGCGCTCATCGCCACCAGGGGCGGGGCCGGACTGCCGGGGACGAACGGAGTCGAGCCGGTCACGCGCGAGATCGAGTTTCCAGCGGGAGTAGTCCGATTGCCGACCGCCGCATTGGCCATGGTGGTGTGGGAGTGTGCCGGTATCTCGGACTCGAGCAGCGACACGGTCTCGGAACCGCCGGTTTCGCCGAGGTCGTGCAGTGAAAGGCCGGGACCCTGTCCGGGATGCATGGGGGCGTTGCCCTGCATGTTGGGAAGGGCGAAGTTCGACTTGCCGTCGCCGCCGTAGGTCGTGCCGAGCAGCGAGAAGAGGGCCGTGTTCTGCGAAAGCGGAAGAATCTGGCCGTCGCAGAAGGCCCATCCTTTCGGAGCAAAGTTGAATGGGAAGATGCGGATTTCAGCTACGAATGGATCCATGGTTATCTCTCCTCCCTAGGTCTGGCTCGGGAAGATCCCGAACAGAGAAATGATGAAGTCGACGCAGAGATACGGCTGGAAGTTGTTGTGCGGCTGGCTGCCGCCGGTGCTGCCGCCCGTTCCCGCCGCCATGGCCGCATTGGGCGCGGCCGACTGGTAGAAGGAGACGGTCAGCGACTGCGCGTAGACGTCGTTGAGCGGCGACGGCGCGGTGGCGCCGCTCGAGGTCCCGAGCAATGCGTGACTGTGCGCAGGAATCTGCGAGACGGTCAACGTGACCTCCTCGACGCCGCCGGTCTCGGCGAGTGTGAAGCCGTTGCCGAAGTGCAGCGGAATGCGGCCGCGCAGGTCGGGCAGCGCGAACGTGCTCTGTCCGTCGCCACCGTAGGTCGTGCCGATGAGATTGAAGAGCGTTTCGTATTCGGAAATGGGAAGCAACTGCCCCTCGCAGAACATCCATCCCGCGGGAGCGAAGTTGCCGGCGAACATGCGAATTTCTCCAACGTAAGGTTGTGCCATGTCTTCGTCCTCCTTTCTAGGTCTGACTCGGGAAGATGCCCTGCAGCGCGATGCTGAAGTTGAGCACCAGGAACGGCTGCATGTTCAGGTGGGCCTGACTGCCGCCTACGGTTGCGATCGATGCGGGATTCAGTGCGACGAGATTGTTGTCGGGACCCAGATAGGGCTGCTCGGCTGCCACGCCCGAGAAGCCGCCGACCGGAACGGGACCCGTGCCCGTCGCGCTCGTAGCATTCAGGACGTGCACGTGGGTCGGAAGCTCGGAAATGGACAGGGTATGTCCCTGCTCCCCTCCGCGCTCACCGAGCGTGTGCCCGCTTCCCATGTGAATGGGCGCTCTCGACCGCAGGTCGGGCAGAGCGAAGTTGACGCGGCCATCGCCGCCGTAGGTGGTTCCGAGCAGAGAGAAGAGCGCCTGATTTTGATTGATGGGCAGCAACTGCCCATCGCAGAGCGCCCAACCTTTGGGCGGAAAGCCGAAACTCATGATCCTGATCTCGCTTAGAAATGGTTCTGCCATTGTTCCTCCGCTTGTAATCCAGTGGTGCAAATCGACGGTTGACTGACGGACCGGGGGATGTGGACGCGAGCCAGCCGGGAACCGGCCAGCTCTCTCTCTTCCAAACGCAACCTAATTGTCTTTTTCTTGGACCAGGGGACTTAGTGGGAATCTTCGCTGTTTCCGGCGCCGGAGTCCAGAACATCTTTTCAATAGCCAGGGACATAAGGCCCGGAAGCGCAATACGCTTCCGGGCCTTCAGGACAAATCGGAGGATTAATTCACGGTGGGTACGGGCGTCGCGGTCAGCGTGAGCGTTCCGCCATTGACGAAGCTGCAGGTCTTGCCGGCGGTGCCGGTGTTCTGGTTCGCGATCTCGCCGCTTACGGAGGGACCGCTGCCGCTGAAATTGAACAGCGTGCCGGTGTGCGTGCCGGTCGCGCCGCTCACGGTCTCGTAGTCGATCATGCCCGTGCTCGCGCTGCACTGCGTATCGCAACCGGACGTCGCCGGCACCGTGTTGCCGTGAATCTCCGCCGCGACGTTGGAGCCCGAAGTTCCCGTCCCCTGCGCGTCGGCAGCAACGTAGATGGCGTAGAGCGGGAAGCCGGTCGAATCCATCGGATTGACGGTGTTGCCGGTGAGCTTGATGTTGAGCACCGTCTGCCCGGAGTTACTGGTCGGGCGGCCCAACTCCGACACTTCGATTCCTCGGCCGATCGGACAGTTCAGGACCGAGTTGTTGACGACTGTCACCGTCGAAGTCTGCTGGCCTTGCATGAAGATACGCATGCCGTTGCCTTTGCCGGATGCGACCTGCGTCGCACTGCCGAGGAAGTTGCCGGAGATGAAGGCCTTGTAGGTTCCGCCGCCGCTATCCGAACCGTTGGCGAAGACAAGGCAGTGGCTGCTGCCCGTGCCCGGCGTGGTGATCGGGATGCCGACGATGGGATTGGCCGCCGTGCCGTTGTTGATGAAACGGTAGTACGTGCTGCCGGACGCACCGGCGGCGCCCGTTCCGCCATCGAGCTCCGCGGCGACGTTGTTGCCGACAAAAGTGCAACCGGTGATGGTGATGGAACCGTTGGGGATGCCGCCGCCCCACGCCCCGAGCGGAGCGGTCACGCTGTCGCCGAGGATCGAGTTGTCGTTCTGCGTCATCTGCAGACCCTTGGAGAAGTTGTTGTTGAACGTCACGCCGCTGAAGAATGCCGCGCCGACTTTCGACGTGCTCTTCGCGTCGATCAGGAACCCGCCGTTTCCGGCGCTGTTGCTGTACGAGCCGCCGGTGACGGTCAGGGTGGTGATCGCGGCCGTCGAAGCGGCACTGGCGTGGAGCTCGGCGTTGAATGCATTTGCGCCGGTGGTGCCGGTGACCGTGTCGCTCACGAACGAAACTGCGTTGGTCGTATCCGTGAGGATGACCGCGGCCGTCTGGCCGTCGTTGACGCCGCCGGCGTTTCCGGTGATCGAGCAACTGGTAAGCGAGAAGCCGTTGACGCCCGTTCCGTTGATCGCGCCGGCCGAACTGTTCTGGATGTTCATGAACGACAGCGACAGGTTCTTCGTGCCGGTGATGATCGAAATGGAGGCGCCCGTCGTCTTCTGAATCGTGCCGCCGGTACCCGCGCCGCTGTTGCCGGTCACCGTCAAGCCTGCGTTCGTGCCGGTGTTGTTGAGAATGATGGCGTTCGCAGGACCGCTGGCCGCCGTTCCCGCGGTGATGCTGCGGAACGTCAGACCCGCGGCCGCGATGGTCGTGGTGGCTACGTTGAGTGCGGTGCCGGTCGTGGTGGTCAATGTGTTGACGATCGTGGTGTTGTTCTGCGTGGCGGAGATGACGCCGCCGCCTGTCGCGGTGAAAGCGGGATTGACCGTCGTGGACAACGAGAGGCCACCGGTGAAGGCAACCGTTGCGCCGTTGGTGGTGATGGAGACGCCGCCGCCGGTACTGCTGACCGCGCCGGAGAAGGACATCGTTCCGCTGGTGACGCCGGACATGCTGATGGGGCCTCCTGCCACGGCCGAGGCGATGGTGCCGGCGTAGCTCACGGTCGGGCTGCCGCCGCTCATCAGGAATGCCGTACCGCTGTTGCCGGAGATCGCGCCGCCGCTGATGGTGAGCGCGCCGCCCGTGACGGAGGTCAGCTTGACGCCGTTCACACCGCCGGTGGAGTTGAGCGTCTGGATCGCCGACGCGCCGAGAGCGACACCGTTCAGGTCGAGGGCCACGCCGCCGGCGTCGATGCTGCTGTTGCCGCCCGTCGCGGTGATGGTCAACGTGCCGCCGCCCGACATGATCAGGCCATTGCCGGTGTGACCGGTGCCGTTGGCCGACAGGACCAGGTGATTGAAGGTGAATGAGCCGCCCGTGTTCGTGCCGCTGATTGCCAGCAGCGTGTTGGCGAAGCTGTTGTTGTTCGCCGTGAGGTTGAGGTTGTTCGCCACGAACGTTCCGGTCATGCTCTTGATCACCGAGATGACGCCGGTCGGGTTGCCGACGGTGCCGCCGAGGGTCGTGCCGTTGAAGGTGATCGTGCCGGTCGAGTAGGTGCCTGCCGTGGAGTTGATGTCAAGCAGGACACCGCCGGCGGCAAGCGGCGCCATCGTGCCGCTGTAGGTGATGTTGGCCGTGGTGTTCGTGGCCGTACCACCGATCTTGAAGGCCGGCGAGGCGTTCGTAATCGCATAGCCCGAACCGAACGAGATGCTGCCGCTCTCATTGAAGATGGTGACGGCGCCGCCAGAACCGGCCAGCGTGCTCGCGCCGCCGGTGAAGCTGTACGTTCCGGAACTGGCGCTGATGTTGATGCCGCTGCTCGTAAGGCTGGTGGTGACATTGCCGGTGAAGTTGATGGTGCCGGTGTGGCTGCCCGAGATGGTTACGGCGTTGGCGCCATTGGCCTGATTGATTACGCCGCCCCAGGTCAGCGTGCCGGTGCTCGTGCCGGTGGCGTTGAACGTCGAGCCGGTAGCGCCGGTCAGCGTGCCGGCGGTCACGCCCCACGTGCCGGTGACGGCGCTGAGGTTCGCGCCGTTCGTGCCGCCGCTGGAAGTGACGTTGGCGAAGGTGCCACTGACGGCGCCGGTGGCGAGGTTGAGGGCGGTCACGCCGGAAACGTTGACGCTCGCGCCGATCGACAGCGTGCCGAAGGTCGTGCCGCTGATGGCCGTCGTGGCGCCGGTCAGGGTCACACCGGCGAGCGTGACGGTCGAGGTGCCGAGGGTGTTCAACGAGAGACCGGTGGTACCGCCGCTGATCGTGCCGCCGTTGATGGTGACGTTGCCGTTGCCGAGCGAGGCCAGCGACACGCCGGTCGTTGCGCCGGTGGTGTTGACGCTGTTGAAGGTGACGCCCGATGCGCCGACGGTGACGCCGTTGATATTGACGCCGCTGCCAGCCACCGCTCCGGTGGTGACGTTCGCGGTGCCGGTCACGCTCAGCGTGCCGCCGCCGGTGGCGTTGAAGGCGCTGCCGGTCGACGTCGTGATGTTCAGCGTGCCGCTGAAGTTGATCGTGGTTCCGGTGTTCGTGGTCAGTGTGACGCCCGGGTTCGTGGTCGTGGCCAGCGTCTGCGCACCGGTGAAGGCGATGGTGCCGGAGGCGTTGTTGTTGACCAGCATGCCCAGGCCGTTGTCGGTAATGGGTGCGCCGATGGTGATGAGGCCTGCGGAGGCCGGACGGTTCTGAATCGCAACCGAGCGCTTGCCGGCGTTGGCGGTGATGCTGTTGGTGGCATCGAGGGTGATGGTGGCCGTGCCGTTATTCACGTCGAGACCGACGCCGTTCGCGCCGCTGAAGGTCGTGTTGGTCACGGTGACCGCCCCGGTCATGCTGGTGAGGTGCAGACCGGAGTTGGTGCTGGTCTGGATCGTGAGCGCATTCGCGGTGAAGGCGGCGTGCGTGTTGCCGGCGATACCGTCGCGCGTCGCGCCGGTGATGGTCAGACCGCTGACCGTGTCGCCGTCGGCGAGCGTAACGACGTCGCTGGTGGCGGTGGTGTTGGTGATCTGCGGACTCGTGCCGGCAGCTTTGAGCGTGACGGTGTTGACGACCAGCGCCACCCCTTCGCCGATGAGCTGCTGGTTGTTCTTGAGAGTGATGCCCAGCGACTGGCCGGTGGTCAGGCCGTCGCCGTTGTAGACAAAGATGATGTCGCCGGCCAGCGAGGCTGCCTGCGCCGCGGCCAGCGTCGTGAACGGGCTCTGGGACTGGCCGCTCGTTCCGCCGCCGTTGTTCTTCACGTACCAGACGCGGTTGGCCAGCGTGAGGTTGACCGTGGCCGCGGCCGAGGTGACGCCGTTGCTGACGACGGTGTAGGTGAAGGAGTCGCTGGTCACCGCCGCCGCGGCCGGATTGGCCTTCGGCGTATAGATAAAGGTGCCGTCCGCGGCGATGGTGACGCTGCCGCCACCGCTCGTGGCGAAGGTTCCGGGCGTCGCGGTGACGCTGCCGCTCGGAAGGTCGTTGGTGAGGATGTTCGTTGCTGAGCTGACGAACGGTGTGGCCGGGCTCGTCGTCGTGCCGCCGGTGATGACGAACTGCGTGTTGTCGACGAGGTGGCTTGCCGCCGGATAGGAGTCGCCAACCGCCGACGGAGCGATGGAGATGGAGAACGCCTGCGAGCCGGTGCAATTGATCGCCGTATTGGTATTGGTCGCGGTGACCGTGAAGTTGAAGACGCCAGTCGCGGTCGGCGTACCGCTGATCGCGCCGCTGCTCGAAAGCGACAGACCCGTCGGCAGAGAGCCGAGTGTGACGGCGAAGGTGTACACCTCGCCTCCGCCCGTAGGCGAAGCAACGACGCTCTGTCCGGTGTAGGCGGTGTTGAAGATGCCGTTAGGGAACGAGCCGCCGCCGTTGCGCGAGACAGTGATCGTCGGGCAGGTGACGGTGAGGGTGGCCGCGTTGCTGGTGGCGGTGCCGCAGGTGTTGGTGAAGACGGCGCGGTACTGATTGCCGCTCTGCGAGAGCTGCGCGGTGAAGCTCAGGCTGGTGGTGGTGGCACCACCGATCGGATTCCAGACGTTGCCGCCATCGGTGGAGACTTCCCACTGCACGGTGGGCGCAGGCGTTCCGCTGGCCGCGGCGGTGAAGGTGACGCTGTTGCCCGCCTGCACGCTCTGGGTGAGCGGCTGCGTAGTCACTGCCGGCGCGGTGTTGCTGATCGCCACGTTGAGTGTGTTGCTGGCCGAGCAGCCGGCGGCATTGGTTACCACCAGAGTCAGACCGACGTTGCCGGAAGCGCCGGCCGTGTAGGTGATGGTCTGGATGTTGGTAGCCGAGGTGATCGTGCCGTTGGTGATCGACCAGAAGTACGTCGTCGCGCCCGCGGGACCGGCGGCGGAGTTGCCCGTGGAGCCCGGGCAGAGCGTCGCCGGCGTCGGGGTGATGGTTGGGACGGCCGGGTTGGCGTTGATAGTGACGTTGGTCGAGTTGCTGGCCGAGCAGCCGGCGGCGTTCGTCACGACAAGCGTGAGACCGACCGTGCCGGAAGCGCCGGCGGTGTAGGTGATGGTCTGGATGTTGGTGGCCGAGGTGATCGTGCCGTTGACGATCGACCAGAAGTACGTCGTGGCGCCGGCCGGGCCGGAGGCGGAGTTACCGGTCGAGTTGGCGCAAGTGCTGGCCGGTGTCGTGATCGACGGCGTGGTCGGGTTGGCGTTGATGGTGACGTTGGTCGAGTTGCTGGCCGAGCAGCCGGCGGCGTTCGTCACGACGAGCGTCAGACCGACCGTGCCGGAAGCGCCGGCGGTGTAGGTGATGGTCTGAATGTTGGTGGCCGAGGTGATCGTGCCGTTGACGATCGACCAGAAGTACGTCGTCGCGCCGGCCGGGCCGGAAGCGGAGTTGCCGGTCGAATTGGAACAGACCTGGGCCGGAGTCGGCGTGATCGCCGGCGTGGCCGGGTTGGCGTTGATGGTGACGTTGACCGTGTTGCTGGCCGAGCAGCCGGCGCCATTGCTCACCACCAGAGTGAGATCGACCGTGCCGGAAGGACCGGCGGTGTAGGTGATGGTCTGGATGTTATTGGCTGAGGTAATCGTGCCGTTGACGATCGACCATGCGTAGGACGTCGCGCCGGCCGGACCGGAAGCGGTATTGCCGGTGGAGTTCGCGCAGACCTGAGCCGGACTCGGCGAGATCGCCGGCGTGGTCGGGTTGGCATTGATGGTCACGTTGACGGTATTCGAGGCCGAGCAGCCGGCCGGGTTGGTCACGACGAGCGTCAGATCGGTCGTGCCGGAGGCGCCGGCGGTGTAGGTGATGGTCTGGATGTTCGCGGCCGAGGTGATCGTGCCGTTGACGATTGACCATGCGTAGGACGTCGCGCCGGCCGGGCCGGAAGCGGAGTTGCCGGTCGAATTGGCGCAGACGCTGGCCGGGGTCGGTGTGATGGCTGGCGTGGCCGGGTTGGCGTTGATGGTCACGTTGACCGTGTTGCTGGCCGAGCAGCCGGCGGCGTTGGTGACGACGAGCGTCAGGTCGACCGTACCCGTGGCGCCGGCGGTGTAGGTGATGGTCTGGATGTTGGTGGCCGAGGTGATCGTGCCGTTGACGATGGACCAGGCGTACGACGTCGCGCCAGCCGGGCCGGACGCGGTGTTGCCGGTGGAGTTCGCGCAGACCTGCGCCGGAGTCGGCGTGATGGTTGGCGTGGCCGGGTTGGCGTTGATGGTCACGTTGGCCGTATTGCTGGCGGAGCAGCCGGCGGCGTTCGTCACGACGAGCGTCAGATCGACCGTACCCGTGGCGCCGGCCGTGTAGGTGATGGTCTGGATGTTGGTGGCCGAGGTGATCGTGCCGTTGACGATGGACCAGGCGTACGACGTCGCGCCGGCCGGACCGGAGGCGGAGTTGCCGGTGGAGTTGGCGCAGACCTGCGCCGGAGTCGGCGTGATCGTGGGAGTGGTGGGGTTGGCGTTGATCGTCACGTTGGACGAATTCGAAGCCGAGCAGCCGGCCGCATTGGTGACGACCAGCGTGAGTCCGACCGTACCGGAAGGACCGGCGGTGTAGGTGATGGTCTGGATGTTGGTCGCCGACGTGATCGTGCCGTTCGTGATCGACCATGCGTACGACGTGGCGCCAGCCGGACCGGAGGCGGTGTTGCCGGTCGAATTCGCGCAGACCTGGGCCGGGCTCGGCGTGATGGCTGGCGTGGTCGGGTTGGCGTTGATGGTCACGTTGACCGTGTTGGAGGTCGTGCAGCCCGAGGGATTCGACACCACCAGAGTGAGGTCGACCGTGCCGGAGGCGCCGGCAGTGTAGGTGATGGTCTGGATGTTGGTGGCCGAGGTGATCGTGCCGTTCACGATCGACCAGGCGTAGCTCGTCGCGCCGGCCGGTCCGGAGGCGGAATTGCCGGTGGAGTTGGCGCAGACCTGGGCCGGAGCCGGCGTGATCGTTGGCGTGGCCGGCGACGCGTTGATGGTGACGTTGGTCGTGTTGCTTGCCGAGCAGCCCGAGGCGTTGGTGACTGTGAGCGTCAGATCGGTCGTGCCGGAGGCGCCGGCGGTGTACGTGATGGTCTGGATGTTCGCGGCCGAGGTGATCGTGCCGTTGACAATCGACCAGGAGTAGGTCGTCGCGCCGGCCGGACCGGAGGCGGAGTTGCCGGTCGAGTTGGCGCAGACCTGGGCCGGAGTCGGCGTGATGGTCGGCGCGGCCGGGTTCGGATTGATGGTGACGTTGGCCGTATTACTCGTCGCCGAGCAGCCGGCGGCGTTGGTCACAGTCAGAGTGAGATCAACTGTACCGGAGGCACCGGCGGTGTAGGTGATGGTCTGGATGTTGGTGGCCGAGGTGATCGTGCCGTTGACGATCGACCAGAAGTAGGTCGTCGCGCCGGCAGGGCCGGAGGCGGTGTTGCCGGTCGAATTGGCGCAGACGCTGGCCGGCGACGGCGAAATCGCCGGCGTGGCCGGGTTGGCGTTGATCGTTACGTTGACGGTGTTTGAGGCCGGACAGCCCGAGCCGTTCGTCACAACCAGCGTGAGGTCGACCGTGCCCGAGGCGCCGGCGGTGTAGGTGATGGTCTGGATGTTCGTGGCCGAGGTGATCGTGCCGTTGACGATCGACCAGGCGTAGCTCGTCGCGCCGGCAGGGCCGTCTGCAGTGTTGCCGGTCGAGTTGGCGCAGACCTGGGCCGGAGTCGGCGTGATCGTGGGCGTGGACGGTGACGGGTTGACGGTCACGTTGACCGTGTTCGTCGCCGAGCAGCCCGACGCGTTGGTGACGGTAAGGGTTAGGCCGACCACGCCGGAGGCGCCGGCGGTGTAGGTAATGGTCTGGACGTTGGTAGCCGAGGTGATGGCGCCGTTCGTGATCGACCAGGCGTAGCTCGTCGCGCCGGCAGGGCCGGATGCGGCGTTGCCGGTCGAATTACCGCAGACCTGAGCCGGGGTGGGCGTAATGGCCGGAGCGGCTGGATTGGCGTTGATGGTGACGCTGGAGTTGTTGCTGGCCGAGCAGCCCGAAGCGTTCGTCACGGTGAGGGTGAGCCCGACCGTGCCGGAAGCGCCGGCGGTGTAGGTGATGGTCTGGATGTTGGTAGCCGAGGTGATCGTGCCATTCGTGATCGACCAGGCGTAGCTCGTCGCGCCGGCCGGACCGGACGCGGAGTTACCGGTCGAACTGGCGCAGGTGCTGGCCGGGGTGGTGATCGACGGCGTGGTCGGGTTGGCGTTGATGGTGACGTTGCCGTTGTTGGTGGCCGAGCAGCCCGACGCGTTCGTCACGGTGAGCGTGAGACCGACCG